>OGEP01000959.1_pt1 | contig 35634 bp, 30 predicted proteins | sample 1570721 | NCBI WGS metagenome assembly OGEP01 (sample SAMEA2582131, study PRJEB24529) | metagenome | biome: Human gut stool | place: China | collected 2011 | reverse complement strand
AAAATACAAGCTATAGGAATGGATGGTTTCCACTATAAACGGGATTATATAAAATCTCACAATACAGTTGTAGATGGAGTGGAAGTTCCGATGAAAAAAGTCAAGGGGTGTCCAGAAACATTTGACCTTGAAAAATTAGAAAATAAAGTTTCTATGATTGAAGATAATGATATACTTTGGCCTATTTATGATAGAAAATTACATGATGTTGTTGAGGATCAGGTAGTAGTAAATGGAGATATTATAATAATTGAAGGTAACTGGCTCCTTTTAAATGAAGAAGGATGGAAAGAATTACAAGAATATTGCGACTATAGTATTTTTATAAAAGCTGATGAATCTATGTTAAAAGATAGATTGATAAATAGAAAGATTATGGGTGGTCTATCCGAAGATGAAGCAAAAATATTCTATGAAAACAGTGATAGAAAAAATATCTACAGAGTTCTTAATAATAAATCAAAATCAGATTTAGAACTTAGTTTATCAGAAAATGGTAAATATACAGTAAAAAGATATTAATCAAAATAAGGTAATTTTAAATAAAAATTAAAATAGAAAATAATAAAAAGGGTAAATTTTATAAGGAGGAAAAAATGAAAAACACTAATTTAAGAGCGAAAACACAGGCGTTTGGTGGCTTTTTAACAGCTATGGTAATACCAAACATGGGAGCATTTATAGCTTGGGGATTTATAACAGCTTTATTTATTCCAACAGGATGGTTCCCAAATGAAAACTTCAACGAACTTGTAAATCCAATGGTAAATTATCTTCTACCATTACTTCTTGCATATACAGGTGGTAAGCTTGTAGCAGATGAAAGAGGAGGGGTTGCAGGTGCAGTAGGAACAATGGGGCTTATAATAGGATCTGATATACCTATGTTCCTTGGTGCTATGATAATGGGACCTTTAAGTGCATATATAGTTAAAAAATTTGATAAATTAATAGATGGTAAAATCCCTGCAGGATTTGAAATGGTTGTAAATAATTTCTCTCTAGGAATTATAGGACTTATTTTATGTTTATTAGCATATTCTGTAATAGGACCAGTTATACTTCAGGCTAATAACTTTGTAACTGTTGCTATAAAAGCATTAGTTTCAACTGGATTCCTTCCAATATTATCAGTAATAAACGAACCAGCAAAAGTTTTATTCTTAAACAATGTTATAGACCAGGGTATATACTATCCTCTAGGAATGCAGGAAGCAGCTGAAGTAGGAAAATCAATATTCTTCATGGTGGCATCAAACCCTGGACCAGGTTTAGGACTTCTTTTAGCATATTCTTTATTTGGAAAAGGAACTTCAAAAGAAACAGCTCCAGGAGCTATGATAATTCACTTCCTAGGTGGTATACATGAAATATACTTCCCATATGTTCTAATGAAACCTATACTAATAATAAGTATGATACTTGGTGGTGCAGCTGGTATAATGACATTTAATATGTTTAATGTAGGTCTTGTTGCTGGTCCAAGTCCAGGTTCAATATTTGCATACCTAGCGCTTACTCCAAAAGGAAACTTCTTAGGTGTAATAGCTGGTGTATTTGTAGCAACATTAGTAAGTTTCTTAGTAACATCATTCATATTAAAAGCATCTAATGCAAAAGATGATAATTTTGAAGAATCAAAAGAAAAATCAATGCAGATGAAACAGGATGGAAAAGATATGATGACTTTCAATAAAACTGAATCTGAAGAAGAAATATCAGAACCATCAGAAATAAAATTTGTTGCATTTGCTTGTGATGCAGGATTAGGAAGTAGTGCAATGGGTGCAACTGCATTCAAAAAGAGAGTAAATAAAGAAGAATTAGATGTAGAAGTTAAAAACTTTGCAATAGAAAAAGTTCCAGCAGAAGTCGATGTTGTTGTGACACATAAAGAACTTCTAGAAAGAGCAAAAAGAGCATTACCAGGAAAGAGAATAGTAACAATAGAAAGTTTCTTAAAAGATCCAAATATAGATGCTTTATTTGAAGAACTTTTAGAACAGAAATAGATTAAGTGAAAATAAACTAAATAAAAATGGAGATGTAAAAAATGAAAACAAAGGCAGCGGTCTTAGCAGGAAAAAACAATGTATATATAAGAGAATTTGATTTACCTGAAATAACAGAAGATGAGTTATTAGTAAAAATAATTTCAAATAGTGTATGTCTTTCAACATATAAAGCAGCAATAAGAGGTAATGAACACAAAAGAGTTCCTGAAGATGTTGCGGAACATCCAGCTATAACAGGACATGAGTTTGCAGGAATTATAGAACAGGTTGGGAAAAATCTTGAAGATAAATTTAAAGTCGGAGAAAAATTTGTTCTTCAGCCTGCCATGGGGCTTGATTCAGGCTATTCAGCAGGATATAGCTATGAATATTTTGGAGGAAATGCAACATATTGTATAATCCCTAAAATAGCTATAGAAAAAGGTTGTGTTCTCCCATTAAAAGGAAATTATTTTGCAGATGCATCACTATCAGAGCCAATGAGTTGTATAATAGGTGCGTTCCATGCAAATTACCACACAACTCCTTATGTATACGCACATAAGATGGGAATAAAAGAAAATGGAAATATAGCTCTTCTTGGATGTGCAGGACCTATGGGAATAGGTGCAGTTGAATATGCAATAAATGGATCAATCAAACCTAATAGGGTAGTTGTTGTAGATATAGATGAAAAAAGATTGGCAAGAGTAGAGAGTTTAATACCAGTAGAGGATGCAAAAGAAAAGGGTGTTGAACTTGTATATGTAAATACAAAAGATAAGGATGCAGTTGAAGAACTTCTAAAATATACTGATGGAAAAGGATATGATGATGTATTTGTATTTGCAGCAATTCCACAGCTTATAGAAACTGCAGACGATATACTTGGTAATGATGGATGTTTAAACTTCTTCGCTGGTCCAACTAGAAATGACTTTAAAGCTAATTTCAATTTCTACAATGTGCATTATGAATCAACTCATATAGTTGGGACATCAGGAGGATCTACAGGTGATATGCTTGAATCAATAGAACTTTCAACAGAAGGGAAGATAAATCCTTCATTTATGGTTACGCATGTAGGAGGACTTAATGCAGCTCCTGATACAATATTAAATCTGCCTAATATACCAGGAGGAAAGAAACTTATATATCCTCATATAGATATGGAACTTACAGCTATTGAAGATTTTGAAGAGCTTGGAAAAAACAACGAGTTCTTTAGAAAACTTTCTGAAATATGTAAGAAAAATAATAATGTATGGAATGAAGAGGCAGAACAATTCATTCTAAAAAATTGCTAACAATTCCTAAAACTATATAAATTCTATCTAAAAGGAAGGACCAATGGGTAATAAATTTATCTGTTGGTCTTTTCTTTTTTGAAAGATGTGTATTAGACAAAGTTGTGATTAATGATGACTAAAAAGTATGAGCGTCTATGATATAATAAAGAAAATGATATTTTAAATAGTAAAAGCAGATAAGTTAGAATAAATTATTAATAATAATTGAATAATACGTATAATTAGTGAGCAATAATTAAAATGAGGAGGTGTAGGTAATTGAAAGTTAAGAGATTAAAGTTTAAAAATCATAAAGTACTTGGAGATTTGGATATAAGTTTTCAAATAGATAGTAATAATACTTTGGATACTATTGTATTTATTGGTGAAAATGGAACAGGTAAGACAACTATATTAAGAGAAATATACAATTTAATGGATTTGGAGAATATGCAAAACTCAGGAAATAAGATTTTTTTAGAACTAGAAGAAAATGAAAAAGCTATATTAAAAAAATATCCATTAGAAAAAAATAATAATATTATTATGGAAGAAGATATTTTATATGATTGTATAGATATTAAGAAAGAGGTATATGATTTTGAGGATATAGAAAAAGACAAGTATAAAAGCAAAGTTATATACTTACCTACAGAGGTCAATTTTAATTCATTAAAAAGTGTGGATAGAACATTTAGATATAAGTATAAATTTAGAAATGAGATAAATGAAAATCTAATATCTGACTTACCTTCAGCTATTGCAAATAAGGTATATGTAGAAATGATAATGAATGAAGATCTTCCAGCTAGAGAAAGTAAGGAAAAAGTATGTAAAGAAGTAAATTCAGTATTTGAAAGTGTGGATTTAGATATTGAGTTTGTTGGATTATCAAAAGATGAAAATACAGTGCCTATATTTAGAAATATTGAAGGAAAAGAGTTTGATATAAATGGATTGTCTTCTGGAGAAAAACAATTATTTTTAAGAGCATTAAGTTTAAAATTTTTAAATGTAAATAATTCGATAATACTTATAGATGAACCAGAAATTTCGCTACATCCTCGGTGGCAAAGAAAGATAGTAAATGTATATGAAAATATAGGGGAAAATAATCAGATAATAATAGCAACACATTCACCTCATATAATTGGAAATGTGAAAAAGGAGCAGCTTAGAGTATTAAAAAAAGATAAGGAAGGAATAAAAGTAATGAATTCTGATGAATTGGATGAAACTTATGGAAAAACGGTTGAGTCAATTCTTATGGAAGTAATGGGAATTATTAATACAAGAAATGAAGAAACTGCCGAAAAAATAGAGAAGTTGAGAGATTTAGTTAGAGAAGATAAATATGGATCAAAGGAATTTGAAGAATTATATAAAAGTTTAAGAAAATATCTGGGTAATTTAGATATAGACCTTAACCTTATAGACATGGAAGTTAAGCGAAGAATAAATAAAAAAGAGAAAATTGAAAGAAGGGGAAGTTGTTGTTAAAAGTAAATAAACAAGATGAACCTGAATTTTTTAAGAAATTCAAGAAAATAGAAAAGCCTACATCTTGGAATGACTATAATAAATTTAAGATAAAAACTGATTTAAAAAAATTTATGTTAGAAAATGAGCAAGATGGATATTGTCCTTATTGTGAGCAGAAAATAGATTTTTCAAAAGAAGAAAGTCATATTGAACATATAAAGCCTAGAAATGGTGGTTACCCAGAATTATTTCAGACATATGATAATATGATAACTTGTTGCAATGAAAAATCAACTTGTGGAAATGCTAAGAAAGATAGATATGACGATAGATTATTTATTAATCCGGTAGAAGAAAATCCTGAAGAATATATAGATTATGATATTATGAATGGAAAGGTAATACCAAAGTATTTGAATGGTGTGGGCTGTGAAAAAGCAAAATATACTATAGAATTATTGAAATTAAATAATATTAAATTGGTTGAATTAAGAAAAAGAATGATAGAGACTATGAGCTACCTTGATAAAGAAGATTTAGATATGTATATACAAAATAAAGACATTAATTTTATTAGTTTAGTAAAATATATGAGAAGTGAATATTTTTAAATTTCTATAAAATGCTATATCTTATTAGATATAGTATTTTTTTATTTATATTTATTATAATCATCTAATGATTATTTCTATTAAACTATTGAAAATACTCAATAATTCGTATAAAATAATCTGTATAATAAAAAAATCGGAGGCCAGAAAATGGACATAACTAAAAAGAAATGGGAAACAATGTACACAGAAGAAGACATTGCAAAAAGAGTAAAAGAACTTGGAAAACAGATAACAGAAGACTATAAAGATAAAAAATTAATGGTAGTTGCACTACTTAGAGGAAGCTTTATATTCTGCGCAGACTTAGTTAGAAGCATAGATTTACCACTTAGAGTAAACTTCATGACAACATCTAGCTATGGAAATTCAGAAGAAACTAGTGGAACAGTTAAAGTATCTTCAGATGTAACTGTAGATTTAGAAGGATACGATGTGCTTGTAGTTGATGATATAACTGACAGTGCAGTGACTATGGATTTCGTACTTAAACATTTAAAAGCTAAAAATCCAGCGAGCATAAAAAGCTGCGTGCTACTAGACAAACCTTCAAGAAGAAAAGTTGACCTAGTGCCAGACTACTGTGGATATGAAGTAGAGGATAAATTCGTTGTTGGATACGGATTTGACTGTGGAGATTACTTCAGAAACGTACCATACATATTCAACGTAACAGACGAAGATAGATAATTAGAGAAGTAGACCTTTGTATATTTACAAGGGTCTTTCTACGTTTGCATTCTTTTCAAATCACACAATAAAGATTTTTTATTTAAACTATGATATAATATTTATTGAAAAGATGACAAAATAGAGCGGTGGCAACCTTTTAGAATCCTCCTAATGTTTTAGAAGGGAGGTTATGTCTGTGGTAGAGACAGTATTAACGCTAATTGTGATACCTATATTTGTAGGTGTAGCAATAAACAAACTATCTAAAGACAAAAAAGAAAAAAACCACCAATCTATTAGCCGTAGTGGTGGTTTTACATTTTCTCTTGTAATTAAATTCAAGAAAGATTAATAGCCTAGCTATTGCTCTAGTCATCTTTTCTTTATTATATCATACTGCTATTCTAGTATCAAGTTATCCATTTACACTTGTCCTTTTATATTATAATATATCCTTCATATCATATAATCCGTTTTCTTTGTCTAATATCTTCTTAGCAGCAAATATTGCACCTTCAGCAAATATTGCATTAGACTGTGCATGATGAGCAAGTGTTACAACTTCACTGTCACCACAGAATAGCACATCGTGGTCAGAAACTATATTTCCACCTCTTACAGAACTAACTCCAATATCTCCCGGCTGTCTTTTACAACTTCTGCCAGATCTACCAAATACACCTTTAACATCAGGAAGAACTTCCTGTATTGCAGAGATAAGCATCTTAGATGTACCACTTGGAGCATCTTCTTTTCTGTTGTGGTGTTTTTCAACTATTTCTATATCAAAATCAAGAAGCTTAGCAGCCTGTTTAACTAGCTCGATAAGAACATTCACACCAACTGAAGTATTGTGAGAAAGAAGCACAGGAACTTCCTTAGAAACTTCCTCAATAGCTGCATCCTGTTCTGCAGTAAATCCAGTTGTAGCGATAACAACAGGAGTTTTAGTTTTTAGAACGTATTTTAACATAGAGTCAAGATTATCAGGATGAGAGAAGTCTATTATCGCATCAGCTTCAACATCGCAATCATCAAAACTCTTGAATAGCTTAACATCTCCGTCGCAAGTACCTGTCTCAAGAGAACGGCTAACACCAGCCACTAACTCACACTCGCTGTCCTTAGCAACACACTCTCTTAAAATTTTACCAACGCCGCCACTATAGCCACATATAATAACTCTTAACATACTTATTACCCCCAAAATTAAAAATTCAGAAAAATTAATTTCCATGACTTAATTTTAACATTTTAAAGAGAAATATAGTAGGGGGAAAATAAAGATTATTTAAGTATATCTAACAAAAAAGAAAAAAGCCACCGAAAAACTGTTGGTCGCAGGAACGGTGGCTTTACCTTTACTTTAACTATTAAGTTAACTTAATTATATCACACCAAAAAAAGAATACTATTTTTTTAAGATAGATTTTTTCAATAAATAATAGAATAAAACAATAAAAGTTATATTTACAATTAAAACAACTATACTACCTTCAATTTTACAAACTCCACCAGCTAAAAGTTCGTTTCTATGATATGCAAGTCTAAACACAGAAGGATAATCATCAGCTAATGAAACACCACCCAAAATTATTCCACCTACAAAATTCCAAACAAAATGAATAATTATTGGAGTGATAATACTTTGAGTGTATTCTAATGCTAAAGTCATAAAAATACTCATTGTGACAATATTTAAAATAGGTATAATTCCTGCTTCAATAGCTCCACCATGGCAGAATAAGAAAAGTGTAGTAGTTACTATTGTAGAAACAAATATACTATAATTTCTTTTTAATAATTGATAAATATATCCTCTAACCAACAATTCTTGCATAATAACGTTTAAAAAGCACGAAATAGCCCAAATAGATAAATAACTTATTGAATTTTTACCTACAAATGAAATAGTATTTGTAGCAAATAGAGTTAAAATAACTACACCAAGCCACAAACTACTTGTAAAAATACCCAAAATAATACTTTTAAAAGTATTATTCATAGGAGTGATAGCTATATTTTTACCTTCTATGAAATAAAAAATAACAGACATTAAAATAACTGATAACAGAGGGATTAACTCTGCATAAAAACGCCATAAAACAGGATTATTAGATGGAATAGAAACAAAACCAACTAAAAGAGCCCAGCAGATAAAAAATCCAAAAGATTTAACAAAACTATCTAAAAACTTTCTCATAAAACCAACTCCTCTAAAATAAATCATAACTATATTTTAGAACTGAAAAATAAAAAAAATCTTAAGATAAAATAAAAAATACTAAAAAATAAATAAGATAAAAAATAGGACTCAGTAAAAAAAACACCAAACAAAATTAAAATCTGCTCCAAGCTTTCCCACAACGAAGACAATTAGAATAATAATGGAAATAAAAAAATAGCTTACCGTAGCGACAATGGAAGACGTGTATTTTACTAACACCAAAACAGGTGACAAATACACACGTCTGACCCTGGAGCCAAGGTAAGCTATTTTTTATTTCCCTAGTATTACAACTGTCTTAAATCATCTAGTAGTTTTGTTTTTTCACTAGTTTTTTCATCTTTCATCTTCACAACTTTAGCTGGAGAACCAGCAACGACAGCGCCTGCAGGAACATCTTTAGTGACAACAGAACCAGCTGCAACAACAGCACCTTCTCCTATTCTCACACCTTCAAGAATAACTGCATTAGCACCTATCATAACATTGTCTTCAACAATAACTGGATCTGCTGAAGGTGGCTCAAGAACACCAGCAACAACAGCACCTGCACCTAGATGAACATTCTTACCAAGAGTACCTCTAGCGCCGACAACAGCATTCATATCTACCATTGTTCCTTCACCGATAACAGCACCGATATTAACAACAGCACCCATCATAACTACTGCATTCTTTTCAATAGTAACCATATCTCTAATAATTGAGCCTGGTTCTATTCTTGCTGACTCGTGAAGAGTATTTTTTAGAGGAATAGCAGAATTTCTTCTATCGTATTCTACATGAATATCTCTTATACAGTCCTCTCTCTGATTAAGAGCAGCCATTATAGCATCGTAGTCCCCGATAAATATATGAGAAGAATCTGTTCCAAAAACTTTATAATCATCAGTAGACTCAAAGTTGTATGGAGCAGTATTTACATAAACTTTAACAGGAGTCTTTTTCTCAACTTCCTTTATATATCTTGCTATTTCATAAGCATCGTTTAAATTTACCATTAGGCAACACCCCTTTAAAAAAATTTAGTTTAATAACTTTAACTAATAACTTTATTCCCCATTTGAAACATATACTAACATCTAATCCCCAAAATATTAAAAACTATTTTAACATATCGTCCATATTGTAGAATCCAGATTCCTTATCAGCTATAAATTTAGCTGCAGCTAATGCACCATTAGCAAATATCTGTCTTGACTGAGCCTGATGACTTATAGTTACAACTTCACTATCTCCGCAGAATAATGCATCGTGTTCACCAACTATAGTACCACCTCTAACAGCACTTATACCTATATCGCCTGCCTGTCTTTTGCAGCTTCTACCTGATCTTCCGTTAACAACATTAGACTCTGGAAGAACTTCTTTAACACCATTTGCTATCATTATAGCTGTACCACTTGGAGCATCTACTTTTCTGTTGTGGTGTTTTTCAACTATTTCTATATCGAATCCGTTAAGAAGTTTTGCAGCTTCCTTAACTAATTTAACCATTATATTTACACCAAGTGACATATTGTATGAGAAGAATACAGGTATTTCTTCAGCAGCTTTGTGTATTCTTTCTATTTCTTCATCATTAAAACCAGTAGTTGCTATAACTATTGGAGTTTTAGTTCTTAAAGCGTATCCAAGTACGTTGTCTAAGTTTGCGTGGTTAGAGAAGTCTATTATAACGTCTCCTTTTTCATTACAATCAGCTAAATTTTCGTATATTGTTATGTCCTGTACACATTTGCTTTTATCGTAAGCCTGAACAAAAGCAAGCTCGCAGTTTTCGTCTGCTCTTACTGTTTCAGCAACTATTCTTCCCATTTTTCCGTCGTATCCTGTAGATATTACTCTTAACATAATTTCCTCCTAATTAAAAACTTAAGCACATCAAGTATAATAATTAAAAACTCGATTTAAGTTTATATTTTATTTCAATAATTTTATATCATAAATTTAAAATTGGATTGCAAAATATCAGATATAAATCCAACCTTCTGCAATCCAATGATTTACAAATTACTAAGCCTGAACTTTAAGTCCTGCATTTACTAATTCTTTTTTAAGAACTTCAAGATTAGCAGGGTCCATATTATCAAGTGGAAGTCTTAAATCTCCAACTTCAAATCCAAGTAAATTCATAGCAGTTTTAACTGGTATAGGATTTACTTCTATGAATAATGCAGCGATTAATGCATCTAAATCTAACTGTATTTTTCTTGAACCTTCAACATCTCCTTCAAGATATTTTTTAACTAAATCGTGAGTTTCTCTAGGGCATACGTTAGCAAGAACAGATATAACCCCATGTCCTCCTAATGATAATAGAGGAACTATTGAATCGTCGTTTCCAGAGTATATAGCGAAATCTTCTGGAACTAAGCTTGCTATTTCAGCAACCTGTCCTAAATCTCCACTAGCTTCTTTAACAGCAACTATATTAGGAACCTGAGCAAGTTCAGCTATTAAAGATGGAGATATGTTCATACAAGTTCTTCCAGGAACGTTGTATAAGATTATTGGTATATTAACGCTTTCTGCTATAGTTACGAAATGTTTTTTAAGACCAGATTTGTTAGCTTTGTTGTAGTAAGGAGTTATTATTAATAATCCGTCAACACCAAGAGCTTCAGCTTTCTGGCTTAATTCAACAGAATGCATAGTATTGTTTGATCCTGTTCCAGCTATAACTGGTATTCTTCCGTTTACTTTTTTAACTGTAAATTCTAAAACAGAAAGTATTTCTTCATCTGACATTGTAGTAGCTTCACCAGTAGTACCGCAAGAAACTATAGCGTCAGTTTTATTTTCTATATGATATTCGATAAGTTCAGCTAATTTATCGAAGTTTACCTTATTATCTTTTGTGAATGGTGTTACAAGAGCAACTGCAGAACCTTTAAATAACATTTGAGATCGACTCCTTTTCTTAAAAAATATAATTTATTTTAAACTAATTCCATTTCTATAGCTTTTTCAGCTATCTGAACTGCATTAGTAGCAGCACCTTTTCTTATGTTGTCAGCTACAACCCATAGGTTAACACCGCTATCAACACTGAAGTCTCTTCTTATTCTACCAACGAATACTTCATCTCTATCAGAGAATTCAGCTGCAGTAGGGTATAAGTTTTCTGCAGGGTTATCAACAACAACAACATTTTCCATAGCGGCTAAAGTAGCTACAAGTTCGTCTAAATCGAAATCTTTTTCGAATTCAAGGTTTATAGACTCACTGTGTCCGTTTTTAACTGGTACTCTTACAGTAGTAGCAGTTATTCTTATAGAATTATCACAAAGGATTTTTCTAGTTTCGTTGACCATTTTCATTTCTTCTTTAGTGTATCCATTGTCTAAGAATGAATCTATGTGAGGAAGACAGTTGAAAGCTATTGGATGTGGGTAGAATCCTGTTGGATTTCCTTTTGATCCTTCTTCTAAGTCTTCAACACCTTTAACACCAGAACCAGAAACAGCCTGATATGTAGAATATACTATTCTTTTTATAGTGTATTTATCATGTAATGCTTTTAATGGTAACATAGCCTGAATTGTAGAACAGTTAGGGTTAGCTATTATTCCTTTTTTGTGTTCTTTTATTGCTTCTGGATTTACTTCAGGAACAACTAGTGGAACTTCTGGGTCCATTCTCCAGAAACTAGAGTTGTCTACAACTAGAGCGCCATTTGCTGCAGCTATTGGAGCGAATTTTTCACTTGTAGAACCTCCAGCTGAGAATAAAGCGATATCTATGTTTCTTCCAGTAAATGAATCTTCAGTTAATTCTTCAACAGTGTATTCTTTTCCAGCGAAAGTTACTTTTTTACCTGCTGATTTTGAAGAAGAGAAAAGATATAAATCATTTATTGGGAATTCTCTTTCTTCTAAAACTTTTAGGAATGTTCTTCCTACCATACCAGTAGCACCAACTACTGCTAAATTTACTTTTTTCATTAAAAATCACCTCATAAACATTATACATTATTTTTAATATTCTATCTGCAATTTTAAACTTTTAAAGCTAAATAATTAGGTCTACGTTAATTTGTATATCAACATCGCTTATGAAAGTTAATAAACTATCAAAAAGTTCTATATACACAAAAGACGCACAAAGGTATACTCTGTACGTCTATAAATTCTTATAGCAAAGTAAACCTTGTAGCTCAACACTAAACAAGTGACAGTGCAGTATATATTTTATACTACCCCAGAAAAAATCTGTGCCCAGATAAATTCTTCGGCCATTTTCCCTTTCATACGAGATAAGTTTGCCAACTAGCTCGCAATACTGATGAAAACAGCGCCTCTACGCAGGTTATAGATATTAAATTAAACTCTTAAAGCAATAATAATACATTCTAGTAAAAATTGCAATACAAATTTGAATAACAAATGAGAATATTAAGAAAAATTCGATTTAAAAAACTTCTATCCAAAGTCAACTTTTTTATAAGAAAGCGATATTTTTTAGAAAAAATTATGTATAATAAAAGTGGACATAAAATAAAAAAATTATAATAAAATTGTTTTAGAAAATTTTTTATTGCTTAAAAACTTTTTGATGAAACAAGTTTATTTTAGACATTGCAAAAAATATTAAAATAATACAATATGGAGGACAAAATGGATACTTTAAAAGAGTTATACAAAATAGGGAATGGGCCATCAAGCTCACATACAATGGGGCCACAGAGAGCAGCAGAAAGATTTAAAAATGAAAATCCAGATGCAGATAGCTTTAGAGCAACACTTTACGGAAGTTTAGCAGCTACAGGTGCTGGTCATTTAACTGACTACATAATAATAAAAACTATAGCTCCTAAAAAAGTTGAGATAGTATGGAGAGAAGATATAATAAAAGACTTCCATCCAAATGGAATGCTACTTGAAGCTCTTGATAAAGACGGAAATACTACTGCACAGTGGGAAGTATTCTCAGTAGGTGGTGGATCTCTTGCTGAAGAAGGAAAGAGAAATACTTCTGCAGTTAAAGAAACATATCCTCTAAGTACTATGGACGAGATAGTAAAATGGTGCAAAGACAACAACAAAACATTAGTTGATTTTGCCTTAGAAAATGAAGATAGTGACATAATGGATCACATAAATACAATAAGAGAAGCTATGAAAAAATCAATAGATGAAGGATTAGCTACTAATGAAGTAATACCAGGAAAATTACACTTAAAGAGAAGAGCTGGAGTATTCTATGAAAACTTCAAAAAAACTAACGACTTCTCTACATTAGTTTACGCTTATGCACTAGCAGCTTCTGAACAGAATGCTTCTGGTAATATAATAGTAACTGCACCAACTTGTGGTTCTGCAGGTGTTCTACCAGGTATATTCTTTGCTATGAAAGATTACATGAATTTAACTGATGAACAGATAAACGAAGCTATAATAGTAGCTGGTATAATAGGAAATATAATAAAAACTAATGCATCTATTTCAGGTGCAGAAGTTGGATGTCAGGGTGAAGTAGGTGCTGCATGTTCAATGGCAGCTGGAGCAGTTGCTTATCTTCAGGGTGGTTCTATAGACCATATAGAATATGCAGCTGAGATAGCTCTTGAACACCACTTAGGGATGACTTGTGACCCAGTTTATGGATATGTTCAGATACCTTGTATAGAAAGAAATGCTATGGCAGCACAGAGAGCTTTTGATGCAGCTAAGTATGCTATGATAACAAATGGTGAACATTCTGTTTCATTAGATCAGGTTGTTGAAACAATGAAAGAAACTGGACTTGACATGCATGACAAATATAAAGAGACAGCTAAAGGAGGATTAGCTAAACACTTCTTCTCTTGCTAATTTTGCTTATGGAAGGGGCTACTGCGATTTTTCGCAGAAGCCTCTTTTTTTATGCTTTGAATAACAAATAATCTCCTCTCCAGGCAATCAAGTTGCATTGTCGAGTTCGATTTCTTTGTTATTCAAAGCAAAAAGAAGGCATTCTTAGCAAAAAATCGCAGCAGTCCCTGTAAAGTAAAATTAGAAAAGAGAAGAAGTGTTTTTGAAGCTAGGACAGAGGGGATATAGGTTTGGTGGAAGAGGGTGGGGAAAAGTTTGTATGTTAGAGCTTATATTTGGATAAAAGTAGGTTTTATATTTTAAATGGAGTATGTGTGTTTTGTTTTTTTGAAAAAATTCTGAAATTTTGTTATTTTTTCTTGTATTTAGGTTTGTTTAATGTATACTATAAATAAATTGTTTTTTAGTTATGTTTTAGGTATATAAAATTTTAAAAAAGTATGTTGAAAAAATAGATTTTGAGATAGAGGGGTGAGATTTTTGAGAGATTTTTCATTTTTAGAGGGTGTTATGAAGCATCATAGAGAGGTTTTGCACGAGGTTGCAGAGCTTGGTAGAGAGGAGTTTAAGACTTCTGAGTATATTAGAAGTTATTTAGATAAATTGGGTGTTGAGTATGACGAGTGGCTTGGTACTGGTACTGCTGGGATTATTCGAGGTAAGGATGCAAAGAGAACTATAGCTTTTAGAGCAGATATCGACGGGCTTATGACTGAGTGTGGTGTGCAGCATCTTTGTGGGCACGATGGACACACTTCAATTCTTTTAGGTCTTGTTGAGTACGTTAATGCTAATAAGGAGAAGTTAAACGATAATTTTGTGTTTATATTCCAGCCAGCAGAGGAAGGTCCTGGAGGGGCTGAGGCTCTTGTTAATGAAGGGATTTTGAAATATTATGGAGTTGACCAAATTTATGGACTTCATATTTATCCAGAAATTCCTGAAGGAAAAGTTGGTATTAGGGAAGGATATTTCCTTTCTCAGATTGGTGATTTTGAGATAGATATTTACGGAAAGAGCAGCCATGGAGGTTCTGCTCCAGAAGCGGGGATAGATGCGATTACAATTTATGCGTCTTTAGTTAGCAGTATGCAGACTATTGTTTCGAGAAATATTAGTCCAATAGACAATGCAGTTGTTAGTATTGGGAAGGTTGAAGGTGGTTCAAGAAGAAATATTATCGCTGAACACGTTCATCTTGAGGGGACTATTAGATGCTTTAAACCAGAAGTTTATTCAAAGATTAAGGAGAGATTTTATGAAATTGCGGACGGTTTTTCAAAGGCGTTTAATTGCGAGATTAAGGTAACTATTAGAGATGATTATCATCCTGTAAACAATAATTCTGAGCTTTGTCAGGAGTTTATTGAGGCTGTTGGCGATGACAAGGTTGAGATTTTGGATCCTTTGATGATTGCAGATGATTTTTCATATTATCGGGAAGAAGTACCAGGAATTTTCTTTATGCTAGGTGCAAGAAACGAGGAAAAAGGATTTGTAAATGGGCTTCATAATTTGAGATTTAACTTTGATGAAAAGATATGTGTAAATGCTTTAGATGCCTATGTTTCAATGCTTGAGTACAAAGGCTCAATGGATAAATAGATTTTAGAAAAGATTGTGTAAAGACGTTTGGTGGTGAGATTATGGAAGAAAAAAATTGCGTATGTAATGGAGAATGTTTAGATAAAGTAATGTATTTAAAGGACAGTGTGTACGATTATAGAAAGAATTTGCACTGTATTGCTGAGGAAGGAAGAGTTGAGTTTAAGACTTATGATTATATAAAATCTGTTTTGGACGGACTTGGTTTAGAGAGTAAGAAATGGCTAGAAACAGGGCTTGCAGGAATTATAAAAGGTAAAGATGCACAAAAGACTGTTGCATTTAGAGCAGATATCGACGGACTTATGTCTAAGGATGGAACTGTTAAGCACCTTTGTGGACATGACGGTCATATGTCTATACTTTTAGGGCTTATCAAGTATGTAAACGATAATAAAGATAAGTTAAAGGATAACTTTGTGTTTATATTCCAGCCTGCAGAGGAAGGGCCTGGTGGATCTGAAGATATGGTGAAAGACGGAATTATAGAGTATTACGGAATTGATGAGATATACGGACTTCATGTAAATCCGTTGCTTGATGAAGGCGTAATAGGAATTAAAAAAGGGTCTATGATGGCGGGGACAATAGATTTTGAGATAAATATTGTGTCTAAGAGTGCACATGGTGCAATGCCTCAAAATGGTATCGATGGAATTGTGATTTCTGCTGAGGTAATTAACTCACTTCAGACTATTGTTTCGAGAAATATTAGCCCAATAGACAGCGCAGTTATCACAGTTGGTAAGATAAGAGGTGGAGCTAGAAGAAATATTGTCGCTGAAAATGTGTCTTTAGAGGGGACTGTGAGATATGCAAAGGACGAGGTTTACGCAAATGTGCTTGATAGAATGAAGAAGATTTGCGAATTTACTGCAGCTAAATACGATTGTAAGATTGAGATGAGTGTTTGCAATGAGTGTCGGGCTGTGATAAATGACGATAATTTGTATCAAGAGTTTAAAGATGCTTTTAAAGGGGATAATGTTGTGGAACTAGATTTCCGGATGGGTGCAGAGGATTTTGCATTCTTCCAGAGAGCAGTGCCAGGATTTTTCTTCAATGTAGGTACGAGAAATGAGGAAAAAGGATTTACTGCGGGACTTCACAATGAACAGTTTGACTTCGATGAAAAGATAATTTTAAATGGGGTTGAAGTGTATAGAAAATTAATGGAATATAAAAATATGATATAAAAATAGATGGCTGTTGTAAGGATTTTGATGAGTCAAGACTTAACACAATTACTCGCGCTCCAGGCTTCAGCGCCACGCCCATTTATGTAACACATTTATATGTTACGTGGCGCTTGCAGTATTGTCGATGCGAGCTTCTTGTGTTTAAGTCTTATATTGACTCAGTACAAAATCCTTACTAACAGCCATTTTTATTTTTCTACATATAATTTATATGAGATGAGTTGCGTGGTGCTTGCAGTGTTGTCATGTTTTTTGGATATTACCATTTTTTTATTAAGGAATATGTTTTTATATTCCATTAATTTTGTATAAGTGAGTATGGAGTATGTGGCGCGTATAGTATTTTTTATGATATAATATACTTTATGCTATTATGGTTAGAAATATTGAGTTTGAGGTATATACTATGTATGAGTGTGGATATTTTTGTGCAGATATTTATATTTCAAGTTTTGATATTTTGACTTATATGGTTTTGAGATGTGTTAGAAAAATATTATGATGTTGGGAGAATTGTGATGGATCAGTATAGAGATTTTGCATTTATATACGACGAGCTTATGGACGATGTCGATTATGATAGATGGGTTGAATATATAGAAGATATTATCAAGAGTGAAGGTGCTGAGGTGCAGAATATTCTTGAGTTAGCTTGTGGTACAGGGAATTTGACTATACCGCTAACGAAGAAGGGATACGATATAGCTGGGATAGATATTTCTGCGGAAATGCTTGAGGTTGCTATGGAAAAGGCAGAAGAGGAAGGTGTGCAGCTTGTTCTTTTACAGCAGGATATTGCTGAGCTTGATTTTGATGTGCCAAACCTTGATTGCATACTTTGCGCTTGTGACGGGTTCAATTATTTAACTTATGATGATGATTTAGAGTATGTATTTTCTAAGGCTCACGAGCTTTTAAAAGAGGATGGGATATTTATATTTGACATTAGCTCATACTATAAATTATCTAAAGTGCTTGGAAATAATACTTTTGCTGAGAAGAGAGAAGATGTCGTGTATATGTGGCAGAACTATTTCGATCCAGAAGAGGATTTAGTCGAAATGGAACTTACATTCTTTGTGAAAAACGAGGACGGTACTTTTGACAGATTTGATGAAGTTCACCAGCAGAGAGCTTACGAAACAGAGGATATTTTAGAAAAATTAGCAGATGCAGGATTTAGAGATATTAAGGCATACGGAGATTTTGCATTTGAAAAACCTAAGAAAGATGCAGAGAGAGTATTCTTTGTAGGTAGAAAATAGGATTTGGTTGGAAAAACTGAATTTAGTTATGAAAAATAGTATTTGATTAGAAAAATATGTTTTAGTTGAAAAAAATAGGATTTAGAAGAATAATTTTAGAAATTTGTATATATGAAAGGAAGAATTTTAATGAAAGATTATGTAATAAGAGCTACTTCTAAGAATGGGGAAGTTAGAGCATTTGTTGCGACTACAAGAAATTTAGTTGAAGAAGCGAGAAAATCTCACGGAACTACAAAGGTTGCAACTGCAGCACTTGGAAGAACTTTAACAGCTACATCAATGATGGGGCTTATGATGAAAAATAAAGGCGACGAGTTAACATCTATAATAAAAGGTGACGGGCCAATAGGAACAATACTTGCAACTTCTGATGCACAGGGATTTGTTAGAGGATATGTTGCAAACCCTGATGTTCAGGTTGAAAACTATCCAAACGGAAAATTAAACGTAGCAGGGGCAGTAGGTACAGAAGGGACTTTAAAAGTAATAAAAGATTTAGGACTTAGAGAGCCAGTGAATGGATTATGTCCTATAGTTTCTGGAGAAATAGCAGCAGATTTTACATACTATTTCACAGTTTCTGAACAGACTCCATCAGCTGTTTCACTAGGTGTTTACACAACTCACTATGAAGTTGAACATGCTGGAGGATTTATTGTGCAGCTTATGCCAGATGCGACAGAAGCTACAATTTGTCAGCTTGAGGAAAATGTAGGTAAGATAAAATCTATCACAGAGATGTACAGAGAAGGATTAACTCCTGAGGATGTGCTTAATTTAGTGCTTGAAGGTTTAGATCCTGTAATTCTTGACAAGGTTGAGGTAGGATTTAGATGTGTTTGCTCTAAAGATAGAGTTAAGAAGGCATTTATCGCAATGGGGAAAAAGGCGCTTGCTGAGATAATAGAGGAAGACCACCAGGCAGAAGTTACTTGCCAGTTCTGTAATAAGAAGTATCATTATGATGAAGATGAGTTAATGGAAATATTAAAAGAGATGTAGTATAGAGAAAGAGAAGGAAGTATCAATCGCTCCAGGCAATCAAGTTGTATTGTCGCTGATTGATATCTTCCTTCTCTTTTTTTGTGCAGTTTGTGATTTGGTTTGGTGTTTGATTAGTTGATTTTATCTGTGATAATAGGAAGTTTAGGTGTGTGATTTTAAGAGTTGGCAAATGTTTGGTATGTTTGAATTTATATTTTAGTTATTTTGGGATATGAATATAATGCAGGAAAAGCGGATATATATTATGGGACATTTGAAAGTGAAGCTTGTCCAGAGTGTGGCCCTTGGGGATATACAATAAATACTCAAATAGAATCATCTGTAATGCATTTTTATAACGGAAATGTAAAAGGTGTTCAAGGAGCATTTGCAGCTGGCGGAGGAACATGTATAATTGAAAATGGAAAATTTGATAAAGTAGGATGCAAAATACATGGAAAAGATGCTGGCTATTATGCATTATATGTAGCTGGTTCTAGAGGAAAATCTTCGTGCATTGTAAATGGTGGGACATTTAAATCTACATCATCACAAGTAGCTATTTATGTTGGAAATGGTACTCCAGGAGATGGAGGAGAATTCAAAGAGGCTACATTAGAGATAAATGGAGGTAAATTTATTTCTAGTCTAAAAGGAAAAGTTGTTCAAGTTAACGATAAAAGTCAGGAGGGGAATCCTCTAGGTGATTTTAAAGTAAAAGGTGGAGAATATAGCTCATCTGTAGAAGATTACTTAGACCCAAGTTTAAAAACTGAAGTTGTATTACAAGATGGAATGCATTCATATTATCCTACAGTAAGTGATGCTTTAGATAAAGCGCCAACTGGAAGTGATATAACAGATTTAGAAAATCCTCCAGCAGAAGGAACAACACCTATAGAAGTGGAATTAAGTGATAAAAATGGTACAGGAAAAGAAGTTACTTTAAAGGCAGATAAGGATGGAAAAGTAACACTTCCAAGAATGAGCCGTTCTGGATATAATTTTGGAGGATGGAGAGATAAAAAGACAGGAAAAGTTTACAGTGCAGATACAGTATTAAATATTAAGGATCAGAGTGGATTAGAAATAGAAGCTGTATGGGAAAAGAAAGAAACTCCAATAGTGCCATCAATTCCTTCAACACCATCTAAACCTTCAAAACCAGTTTAGACTCACGAAAAAATAGCAGGCTCAGACAGATACGACACTGCAGCCAAAATAGCTGACCAGTTAGGTTCATACGACAACGTAGTACTTGTAAATGCAACAAGCACAATGTCTGACGGACTATCAGCTTCTGGACTTGCAGGAAAAGAAAACGGAGCAATCCTATTAACTAAAAAAGACTCTATACCTAAAGCAACAATGGATAGAATTAAAAAAGTTAAAAAAGTATACATAATAGGTGGAGAAGCAGCAATAAGCCAGAAAGTAGCTAATGAAATAACAGCAGCGGGAATAAAAGTTGAAAGACTTGGTGGAAAAGACAGAGTTGAAACATCAAAACTTGTAGCTGAAAAACTTGGAAACTACAAAGAAGCATTCGTAGTTAATGGATTTAAAGGTGAAGCAGATGCAATGTCAGCATCAGCAGCTGCAGCAAGATATGGATCACCAATATTATTAACTAACGGAAAAACTTCAAACCACGACAAAAAATCTGGTGTTGAGTATTACGTAATCGGTGGGAACTCTGTAGTTGACAAATCAATCGCTGATAAATACGAAGCGGAAGTATTAGCTGGAAAAGATAGATATGCTACAAATAGAGAAGTAATTGCTGAATTCTACTCAAACTCAGATAAATTATACCTAGCAAACGGAGACACTTTAGTTGACGCATTAACAGCATCACCTCTAGCTAAAAATGAAGGTATAGCTTTAGTTAACAAGAAATCTGACAACAGCATATTAAAAGATAAACATACTGTTCAGGTCGGTGGAATGAATTTTGAAATAGAATTTGAAAAATAATCAAGATTTAGAATTCGAAAATCAATAAGAAAAATATAACAGAATAAAATATATGTTCAATAAGCAAAAGTAGCTATTATAAGTCTTTTATAGTAGCTACTTTTTATTAAGTTTTAATATTGATTTTTTTTATCAAAATATTAAATAAATATATAGAATAATAAGTTGAAAATTTTCTGAATTTTATTATATAATATATCTATAGAAACCTTTTATTGTTTAATGGGGGAGATTAAATATAAAGGGCTTTATTTTGTATTAATAAATTAGCAATTTAGCACAGGGTAATTATGTTCTATAAAAAGAACGTAGTTTTTCTGTGCTTTTTTATTTATTTTTGAAATTTAGTTTTGGAGGTATTGTTATGAATAAGAAAAAATCAAAGGCATTAGCGTTTTTACTTGCGGCATCTTTATTAATTCCATCAACAAATGGAATAGTAAGTGCAGCTGAATTAAATGCAAGTACAGATAAAGTTGTAGAAGATGTTACAGTAGTTGAGGAGCCATCTTTAGAATCGGATAAAGTAGTTGAATCAGAAAAAACTGGTGAAAACTGGGGTGATGATTATGAAACAGCAACAACATTTACTATAAATTCTTTAGAAGAATTAAAGGCTTTTAGAGATTTAGTAAATACTGGGAAAGATTTCAAAGGTAAAACAGTTAATTTAAATTCCAATATAGATTTAAATTCGGAAGAATGGGAACCTATAGGTAGTGGAGAAAGAGATGATAGCACTATTAAAGTTAATTCAAAAGTATTTAAAGGTACTTTTAATGGAAATGGACATACCGTATCAAAATTAGAAATAAATTCTGGGGAATCAGACACATTAGTAGGATTCTTCGCAGGAGTTGATGGTGCAACACTTAAAGATATTAATTTTGAGAAGGTAAGTATATCTTCAGGATCAAAAAATGTAGGTACATTAGTTGGTATGGCAATAGGAAATTCTACAATTTCAGGTGTAAATGTAAAGAGTGGTAAAATATCTGCAGCTGAAGTAGGTGGTGTAATTGGTAGAGTTACTAAAGAAGGTACTGTAGAATCTTGTACTAATGCAGCTACTATTGAAGGTAGATCTGCTGGAGGTTCAGCGGCAGGTATAGTTTCAAAAGCATACTATAGCCAGGAAGGAAAAGAGATTAATATTACAAATTGTAAAAATACTGGAGAAATAACAGGACAGTATGCAGCCGGTGGAATTGTAGGACTAGCCGCTGCAAATATAAAAAATTGTATAAATACAGCTCATATAAAAAGTATTGGTATTTCTGGAGGAATAGTTGGAGAACATAGACGGTATGGAATAATAGAAAAAAATGAAAATAATGGATATATAGAAGGTAAACTTCCTACAGGAGGAATTGTTGGTTGGTTAAGATATTTGGATCCTGCATCATATCCTAAAATGGAAATAGTAACTATAAAAGATAATATAAATAGTGGAGATATAAAATCTGATGGAAAAGAAGAAGTTCAAGAAAGTGAGGAAGTTAAATATAGCTTAGCTTGTTCTGGAGGAATAGTTGGTAATATATATAATGCTGGTTATGTATATAATAACGAAAATACAGCAAGTAAAATAGAAGCAACAGTTTTTGCAGCTGGGATAGTAGGCTCATTACAACCAAATAAAGATAATAGTTTTGCTGATAAAAAAGATATAAGAGTATATGATAATATAAGTAAAACAGTAGACGAGAATATAGATGGTAAAAATAAGCATCTTTATGTATACAATAACGACACAAAAGGTGAATACACAAAAGTAGAAAACAATATGTCAGAAGCTGTAGCAACTGTAAATGGCAAAAATTATGGAACACTAGAATTAGCTATAAAAGCAGCTATGTCTGGAGAAGATAAAACTGTAAAATTACTATCAGACATAAAAGTAGCTACTTGGAATCAGATATGGAACATCAAAGGAATTACATTAGACGGCAACGGAAAAACAATAACAGTTGATAAAATAGAAAGCTTAGAAAATCACGATGCAGTACTACACTCAGCAGGAGGAAACACATTTAAAAATCTTACAATAGATTTACGTTCTGTTAAACCTGGAAAAGCGCAGGGAATAAGAGCCATATCTGCTAGTGACAACGATACTATAGACAATGTAACAATAATCGGTGGTCCAAATGCATCTTATGGAATAACAGCAGGAAGTAGTTGCAAAAATTTAACTGTGAAAAATTCAAATATATCAAATTGCGGACATGGAGTATATCTTGAAGGTGCTAACGACGCAACAGTGGTAATTAACAATAATACATTTGACGGTTGTGAATATGCAGCTATATTATATTCAAAGAATTCTACTTTCAAAGAAAACACTGTAAAAGGTGGAAAAGTGAATATAATGCATAAAGAATCAGTTGTTAGAGAGAATACTTTTGAAGCTAAAGATAAAACAAAGAGTAGAATAAAATTCTATGAAGATGGAATAAAATTTGAATATAATAAAATAATGAATAATTCTAATGGTGAAGCAGGAGCTACAGTAGTATTTGCTACAGCAAGTGATACAAAAGTAGATCCAATTAATCCTAGAAGTATAGTATTAGATAATAACTACTGGGGAAGTGATGAACCTAAATTAGAAGAAATAATAAAACTATCAAAAGATAATGGAGTTGGAGAAGGAGATACATTAGAGGCATTAATAAAAGATGTAATTGAAAAAGTTGAAAGAAATAGATTTGATACACCAAAAGAATTAGAGGATGCATTAAATCCAAATACTGGAGGAGGAATAGTTATACCTTCAACACCAAGTAAACCTTCTAAACCAACATACAAACACGAGGAAATAGTAGGATCAGATAGATATGACACAGCAGCAAAAATAGCTGACAAACTTGGTTCATATGACAACGTAGTACTAGTAAATGCAGAATCTTCAATGTCTGATGGACTATCAGCTTCTGGACTTGCAGGAAAAGAAAACGGAGCAATCCTACTAACTAAAAAAGACTCTATACCTAAAGCAACAATGGACAGAATCAAAAAAGTGAAAAAAGTATACATAATCGGTAGAGAAGCAGCAATAAGCCAGAAAGTATATGATGAAATAACAGCAGCAGGAATAAAAGTTGAAAGACTTGGTGGAAAAGACAGAGTTGAAACATCAGAAATAGTTGCTAAAAAACTTGGAAACTATTCAGATGCATTTGTAGTTAATGGATTCAAAGGAGAAGCAGATGCGATGTCAGCTTCAGCAATAGCAGCTAAAAAAGGTGCTCCAATACTATTAACTAACGGAAAAACTTCAACTCATTCTAAAAAATCTGGCGTAGAATACTATGTAATCGGCGGAAACTCTGTAGTTGATAAATCAATAGCTGACAAATACAATGCAGAGGTTCTAGCTGGAAAAGACAGATACGCGACAAATAAAGAAGTTATAAACGAATTCTACTCAGGATCAGACAAAGTCTACATAGCAAACGGAGATAAACTAGTTGACGCATTAACAGCATCTCCTCTAGCTAAAAAAGATGGTATAGTTTTAGTCAATGAAAAATCTGACAAGAACATATTAAAAGGAAAAAATACAGTTCAGGTCGGTGGAATGGATTTCGAAATAGAATTTGAAAAATAGAAAATTAAAAAATTAAAAAAATTAATCCCTCATCTAAAATAGGTGAGGGATTTTTATATATATTATTATTTTTTATAAATAACTATGGAACAAGAATAAGTTCACAAGTACATTCCTGGAATTTTTCTTGCATAATTTCATTTACCTCTGATACCGCACTTGATAAACTAGCAACCTCTAAACTAGTAGCTTCAATTCGGAAATAGATCGCAATCCACAAGTGACGTCCTGTTTTTGTAATATCAAAAAATACAGGATTGAAGTTGTATTCATCTAAAATAGGGTTGCAAATTGCTTTCACCTCATCCATATAAACCTTGTTTGGCGAGAATAAAAATACGTCTTTAACAGCTCTCCACAACACCTTTATACTTTCTGGCAGCATAAATACCATGACTACTACGGCTACAATCTGGTCAAAGTATGGAGATATGAAGCCAAGTGGTGTTTTTTTCAGATATAAAGACACTAAAAAAGCAAGCGCCATACCCATACTGTACACTATATCCAGCTTCCAACCGAGCAACTCTGCCTCAATTGTAGGTGAGGATAGGTTGCGATTTAATTTTTTCATAATAAGGAAAATTATAATACTCGCTACTCCAAGACAACATTGGAATATTGAAACTTGTGCGTTATTTACAATATTTCCGCCTGATAAAGCAGAATCTAATACTTCTGCAGATACACCCATAGTTACGGATAACATCATAACACTTTTGATTATGACAAATATCGACTCTACCTGAAAATACCCATATGGATGCTTTTCAGATACAGGTTTATGGAATAATGGGGTCAAAAATAGGAGCAATGCGATAAACACAAGCTCTGATGCGTCGTATACGGCATCTGTAAGTGCTGATTGAGAGTGGCTGTAAATAGCAAAAATAAACTCTGCAATAGCAAATAAAAGTCCCGATAAAAAGGACAACATTAAAATCTGTTTTTCTTTTCTTTCAGTTATCATTGTACACCTCTTTGAATTTATATTACTTCATTTCATCAAAAATTCTACACAATCAAACTATCATCTCATTTCTAAAAGGTATGGCAAGTATTATACTAAAAGAAAAGCCAGTTGTATAGTATAAATATATTTAATATTTGTTAAGTATGATTTTATATTTTTTATAAATATTTCACCATGAAATGTACATCAGTATACGTTCCATCAGAGTATTTCATATTATTTGGCAAAGTTGCAACCTTTTCAAATCCTAACTTATTATAAAGAGAAATAGCATTTCTATTATTTGCAGCAACCTCAAGTTCAACCTGTTCAATTCCGTTATCTTTAGCTATTTTACAAACTTCTTCAATCATAATCCTTCCAATTCCAAGTCCTGTATATTCAATGTATAAAACAATTCCAAGACTTGTCCTATGTTTTAGTCTTCTCGCATGATTACCCATAAGGGAGCAGTTTCCAACATGTTTTCCGTCTAGCATACCGATAAGCAGCAAATCTGAATCGGAGTCGTTATTTTCTTTTATATATTTCTTTTCATCATCTATTGTAAAAGTGATCTCGTCTGGCTCTTGAATTAAAAATGGTGTTTCTGCGTAGACTTGCTTTAAATATTTTAAAAGCATCTCAGCTTCATATTCCTCTGCATTTCTAAGAACCAACTTGCGTCCGTTTAAATCAAATTCTTTTGGTTTAACTCTCATACAATCACCTCTATTAAAAAATTAAATTAACTAAAATTATATCATAAAAAAGGAAGTGGTTATCCACTTCCTACAATTATAATTTTTATATATTATTTTTAAATTTGTATTTACCTTTTCCATGACCGGAAACAGATTTAATAATACCAACATCTAATAAATTTGAAAGTAATCTAGAGCTAGCTGATGGTTTAAGACCTAGTAAATCCATAACCAGAGATCTTCCAAATATTTCATCATATCCAAATCTATCAAATAATAATTGAATATGATTTAATGTTTTAGTAGAAAAGCTATCTATTTCTCTACTAAAGACATATTTGATATTATTTTCTATGTTATCAATATAAGTTTTTTTGTTTTTAATATCCATTTCTTTATTTTCAATATACGAATTTATAGATTGATTGTACAATTCTGCTTCTTTAATGTACGAATTTTCATCTTTAAAATTCAAATTATCATCCCAAAGTCCAATAATATGCATACTTCTATTATGTAGTTCATTTTTTTCATTTAAAAGAAGATTTCTTAAAAATATCTCCAAGTATTTAGTCGTTTCATGAACATTATTCTGTATATTTGTATAATTTGCACGAACAAGAGAATTTCTAAAATACCATGAATTCTCGGCAAATATATCATTTGTCACAGAAAAACCAAGAGTCCTCAAATACTTAATGAAAAACACAGCAGTTGTTCTAGTATTTCCCTCTCCAAATATGTGAATTTGCCATAACCTAGAAACAAAAATAGCAAGATGATGAATAGTTTCATCCATAGAAAGCCCTTTATAGCTGAAGTTTCTTTCTTGCTCAAAATCATACTCTAAGGTAGCTTTTAATTCTGATGCAGTACCATATGTCACGCTAGCCCCGTCCAATACCCACTCTTTTTTTGTAATATTGTAATCTCTTATCTTTCCAGCATATTTATATAAACCATTAAACAGTTTTTTGTGGATTGATATATACTCTGCAGGCGATAAAGAAAATGCTGTTTCAGAAAGTAATTCTGCTATGCGAGCAGATACTTTATCAGCTTCTTCTGTACGTTCTTCATCAACTGAGTGCTCAGTCTTTTCCTCATAATATGCGTCTATTAAATTTTGAGCTTCTTTTATGGAAATTTTCCCCTCAATATTATCTATAGCTTTATCTATTAAATATTTTGATGTTTTAAGTCCATCCACAGCTTGAAGACCAATAGCAGTACTCCATGCATAACCTTTGATAGCTTTAGAAGGCTCGGATGCTTTTATATATTCTTTAAATGGATCTGTCTTCATAATAACTACCTCTTCTTAAAATAATTGTATCTAATATAATAATACTACATAATTACACATATTATACGAGAAAAAAGAGATGCTAAATAAAATATTCAGCAACAATTGAAGACGATATGCGGCTATACAAAAAAGAAAGTGGATCACCACTTTCAACCTAATTCCATTTGATAAGTATTGCCGAATAGAGAATGGTATGATTTAGTGCAATTCAAGTACAATAAAAGATGCTTCGCATTTGAATAAAAAAGAGGAAGTGGCTTACCACTTCCAACATTGTATAAATTATATTATTGCTCCTCAGTAAAGGAAGGATGTGAAATAATATACTCAGCGACAATTGAAGACGCTACGCGGCTGAGCCTGGAGCGAGGATATTATTCACATCATTTTTACGCATTACTCCCAGTTGCGTACCGCCTCAGAGTAGTATGTTATCAACCGAGGTTTAGACAACGAATTAATCTCAACCTCACCTCTAGGCATCTCATCCTTACCAAACTCAAACAACGCATCTAAATTACTCTCATCCAAAAACCTGGTATCGACATCTATCTCAAACCGATCATCTAACGCTCTCTTAGAAGCCAAGTTAAATCCCCAATCACCGAAAGATGGAACTTGAAGATGATATGGCTTAACATAAAATCCCTCGCTTTCCAGAGTATCATTAATACACCAAAAAGCATTAGCAGCATAATATGGACTAGTAGATTGAACTGTCATAATACCATCATCTGTAAGAGAATTGCTGCAAAGTCTATAAAAAACATTAGTATAAAGTTTATTTAAAGACTCATTATTTGGATCTGGCAAATCGACGATAATAACGTCAAATTTCTTATCTGTATTTTTTAGAAATTGATAAGCATCTTGATTAACGATAGTTAGTCTATCACTGTTTAACGAATTTTTATTAAGTTCTTTTATTTGCTTATTTTCCCTACAAAGATTTACCATATCTTTGTCTAAATCAATAAGGGTAATACTTGGTTCTTTATATTTCAAAATTTCTCTAACAGCAAGGCCATCGCCACCACCCAAAATAAGAACATTATCTCTATTCTTTGCCTTAGACATTGGTATATGGACAAGAGCCTCGTGATATCTATATTCATCTGCTGAACTAAACTGTATATTTCCGTCTATAAACAGTCTTAAATCATCTTTGTGTTTAGTCATTACGATATGCTGATACTTTGTATGTTTTGAAAATATAACCCTATCTCTATATAAACCATCTTCGACACGACTAGAAATATTATCTGAAAATAACATCCCAAGAAGCATAACAACAAATAAAATTACGACAGATATTCTATACACCTTTGGATTTATTAGCCTATCTGAATACTTAAAAATAATTAGAGTTGCTGCCAATGTGTTCATACAACCTATTAAAAATGATGTTGCAAAATATCCAAGATGTGGAAGGAGGATAATTGGAAAAGCTATTGATCCAACAAGTCCACCTATATAGTCAAAACTAAATATAGATGAAAGAGTAACTCTAAGATTTTCATTATCGTCTTCAATAATTCTAGTAAGTATTGGAATTTCTGCCCCAACAAATGTACCTATCACTATTATCTCTATATACATAACAATCTGATATGTTTCTAAATATAAATTTGCGTAGAATAGGATTAAAGCAGAAGTACCACCGACTATTGCTACACCGATTTCTATAAATACAAACCAATTAAAAAGATTATTTTTCATATACTTAGAAATATAAGATCCAAGTCCCATTGCACACATATACAATCCAATTGTTATAGAGTATTGAAGAGTTGTGTCACCTATTAAATAAGAGCTTACGGCACTTATTATAAGCTCGTAGCATATTGAGCAGCCTGAAATAATAAGTGTCGTAAGCATTAAAAGTCTATATTTTTTCATCAATTAATCTCCTATTAACTGATAACACCGCTAATTACTAGTGCAAGTCCGATAAAGATACCGAATACCATAAGACCTGCAGCTACATTTCCGTTTCCAATTTCTTCGTTTAGGTTGTAGCGTTTATTAAATAGGCTAACAACTACATATCCAAGTATTAAAAATACCACACCTAAAACAAAGTAAAGAGAAGTATTCAATATGCCAGATGCTAAACTTTCGCTGACAGCTTCTGTAGATGGTGACATAATTGCTGTGCGAAGAATAAGACCTATAGCTATAAATGAACCAGCACTAAGCCAGCCAACAGCTTGATTTCCCTTTTTTATTTCTGTAGGAAAATGACAAGGAACTACTAAATCTAAAAGAAAGTTGCCAAGCATCATAAATACTATTCCAAGTATCGAATATATTGCAATATTAGTGATTTCTGTTAAAAAAGCCATATTTTTAATCTCCTTTTTAAAAAATTATTTTCCGCTACTCAATCCACCACCAGAAGATGTTCTTGAGTTTACACTGTTTCTTTTTATACTATCTGAGTATGAATCATATTGATCAAACATATCTGTATCCAATCTTTCTCCATTGTAGTTTTCATAAGGAGAATGATGTCTTCTGTACCTTCTAGCATCTCCTAAATATGCAGCAGAGTAGTAGTATCTTCTGTAATAACTATGGGTATGTGCAGATGAGTGATAAGGTTCTTTATCTGAAGTATAGGCGTATTTTCTATTTGAAATCTGTACAAGAACCTCATTTGATACAGATATATATACCATGCAGTATTCGTCTTCAGTTAGGATTGCAATGCTTTCACTTCCTTGAGTTTTGTCCTCTTCTACATCTAAAACATTGCCATCAACAGATTCAATAATAGTCATTACTGTATCTTCCTTAGAAAGTGATGATTCGTACACATCTGCCTTTTCTCCATCATTTCCTGTAATTGAGGTAATATAAGTGAATTGGTTAGATTTTTTTAAGAACTTTGCAATAGACTTTCCTCCAATCATATTTCCTATAAAACCTATAGCAAATACAAGCAACATAGCTATTCCTATTACAAAGAAAGGATTGATTCTCTTTTTACCATTTCTAGAAGAAGCAGAGGGATTAGATGAATTTGTTGAAAAGTTGCTTGCATCTGAGGTATTTGCAAAACAGATTTCATTTTTATCTAGGTAATAACCTCTAGAAAATTCTTTTATATCGTCCCATTGCTCAACAGATATAATCTTTTCTTCTGTTTTATCCTCGTATTCACAAAATGATGCGCTATCACCAACGACGACATCCACATCTCCAGAAACACTTACAACTTCCCGTATTCCTTTATCTACTTGATGATAACCGTCTAGTGAAAGTTCCCCAGCGGTCCAAGAAATAGAGTATTCTCTATACTTATCGTCTATACTCAGCCACCGCTTACCAGGTCCAAATCTTTCAAGAAGTCTATACTCAAACCAGGTACAGTTATCTGAATAATTTCTAAACTGGATTTTTCCGATAACCTCGTAGATTACTTCATCTACCTTTAAAAATTGACCGACATTATATTCCACATTATGCACCTCCTTTAATATCTCTATTAAATCTATTTTGTTTAATTGATTTCGCCTCAAAAGCATTTTTTAGAAATTCTCCAATAGAGTCGGGAACTTTTTTATCACAAGAAAAAATATCTATCGCAGCATATCCATACTCTGGCCAAGTGTGAATTGAAAAGTGTGAGGTAGAAATAACTGCGATGTAAGTTATTCCTATTGGGGAAAATTTATGGCTACATTCTTCTACTATATATGCCCCTATGTCAGAAATAGCCTTATGTGCAATTTCTTTTACAAGTTCTAAATCATCTATCTTATTTTTATTACAATCGTACAAATCTAAAAATAATTGATACGCCATCTATTTCTCCTTTCAAAAATAAAATACAAAAATTTTAAATATTATAAATATTATAACATAGGAATTATACTAGGTTAATTGAAATATCAAATTTATATAAGCCTTAGTTTAACTAGATTGATAATAATCAATTATAGAATAGATTTATGCATATATAAAAAAATTGAATAAAAACTCATTACAAAATTCATTGATTTTTATACAGAAATTCAAGCTTTTGCTATATAATATAATTATGAATGTTAAATAATTGGAAAAATATTGGGTATTAATAAAAAACGGATATATAGAATATTTTAAGAAAGAGTGGGCTATATTATGAATTTCAAAAATACTTTGGAGTTAAATCAGTCTCAAAAGCTGATTTTAACTACACAGCTAAAGCAATCTCTCGCAATCCTTAATATGAGTAGACTAGAAGTAGAAGAAGAAATCAGAAAGGAGTCTGAGAGTAATCCGCTTTTAGAAGCTGAAAAAAATGAAGAAGGAATAGATTGGGAAAAATATATAAAGCATATGGAGTCTATCAATATTAGACAGGACAAAAATGATGCACCGTACAGTTCTGAGAATGCTGTCGATTTTGAAAATATGATAAGAAGTACCAGTAATCTATATGATTATTTAATAGATGAGTTAAAATACTTTAAGCTTACATTTGAGGAAAAAAGAATTTGTAAATATATAATAGATAGTTTGGATGAGGACGGGTACCTTAGAATAAACGATAAGGAAATTTATGATGAGTTAAGAGTAGATGCTAGTCTTTTTAGAAGATGCTTGGATATAGTTCAACAGCTAGATCCACCGGGAATAGGAGCGAGAAATATTTCTGAGTGTTTAATACTTCAGCTTGAGAGAATGGGGATTTCAAATAATATAGTTGAAAATATAATTATGAATGACTTGGAGCTTATCGGAAGAAATAAGCTGAAAGATATAGCTAAGAAGTATAAGATAAGTATAGAGAAATGTAAGGAAGCTATTGAAATTATAAGACACCTAGATCCTAAGCCAGGAAGAGCTTGTTCAAATGATAAGTGTGTTTATGTACAGCCTGATGTTATTGTAGATAAGATTGACGGGAAATACATTGTACATACAAATGAAAAGGATGTATACAATATAAAGATAAATGATTTTTATCGGAATATGATGACTGATAAGGATTCAGATAAAGAAGCCAAGGAATTTATAAAAGAGAGATTAAATTCTGCAGCAACTCTTATTAAAAATATAGAGAGCAGAAAGAGTACAATTCTTAGAATTGCAGAGGCTATTATAGAAGAGCAGCAGGAGTTTATCCAAAAAGGTGAAAAATATATCAAACCTATGAAGATGAAGGATATTGCAGATAAGCTGGAGATTCACGAATCTACTGTCAGTAGAGGGGTGAATGGAAAGTATATGCTTACTCCATTTGGGCTTTATGAGTTTAAATTCTTCTTCAATGCAGCTCTAGAAACTGATAATTCATCAGAAGGAGCATCTAGTGCGGGAATTAAGAGGGATATCAAAGATATAATAGATGGAGAAAACAAGAAAAAACCTCTTAGCGACGATGCTATTTCTAAGATGTTAAAAGAAAAAGGCGTGAGTGTGGCTAGAAGAACTGTTGCAAAATACAGAGAAGAAATGGGAATACCGTCTTCAAGTAGAAGAAAAGAATTCTAATATTAGAAATATAAAATTAAAAAATAGAGAGATTAAACCTCGTATGTTGATTAGATAAAAAATCAATGTACGAGGTTTTATTTTTTTGTAAAATAAATACAATTATTTGTATTGAAATGAAATAATAAAATGGATAAAATTCTTATAGAGGGTCAAATTTGCTCCCACAATATTGTCATAGATTATAGAAAAAATACTATTAAATTTTGGTTAAAAAATTTGAATCAATTTGAGGAAAAAATTGGGAAAAATTTAGGGAAAACGGTTTGAACAAACGTTAAAATTCTAATATTTTTGATATATCGTTTTCTTTTGCAAAAAAACAAAAAACTTTTAATAATTTTCAAAAAAGGTATTGAAATATTGGAGCAAATCTTATACAATAAAATTAACTTGTGGGACTGAAATAAACATAGGGGACAAAAAAAGTCCCAATCAGAAAAGCAAGAAGGAGTAATTATGAGAAAGTTGATAGAGATACAGAAAAAGCTCATCCCACATGCGATAGAGCTTATGGAAAGAAGATATATAATACTCAGACAAATATCTGTTAGTCAGCCAATTGGAAGAAGAACTCTTTCAAATCGCTTAGGAATAAGTGAGAGGGTTGCTAGAACAGAAACAGAGTTTTTAAAAGAGCAAGGTCTGATAAATGTAGCTGTATCTGGAATGACTGTAACAGAAGAAGGAGAAGAACTTCTTAAAAAATTAAAAGATGTTATGGTAGATATAATGGGTATAACAAACCTTCAGGAACAGGTTAGAGAAAAGCTTGGAATTAAGAAAGTTGTAGTTGTCCCAAGAAACTGTGAAGATGATGAAACAGTTTTAAAAGATGTAGCTAAGGAAGGTTCAGAGTACTTCTTAAGTGTATTAAAAGATGGAGATAAGGTAGCGATAACTGGTGGAACAACGATGTTAGAATTTGCCGATTCTGTGAAAACAGAAAAAAAATTCGAAGATTCATTAGTAGTTCCTGCTAGAGGAAGTGTTGGGACAGAGGTTGAAACTCAGTCAAACAACATAACAGCTAGATTAGGAAAAAATATCCATTCAGATTATGAATTACTTCATATTCCAGATGAGCTTGGAGAAGATGCTATGAGAACTTTAGCACAGATTCCAGACATAAGAAGAACATTAAAGAATATAACAGAAACTGATATATTAGTTTTTAGTGTAGGAAGAGCTGATGTGATGGCAGAGAGAAGACATCTTAATGAAAATCTTAAAAAAGAGATTCTTGATAGCAATGCAGTCGGTGAAGCTTTTGGTTATTACTTCGATAAAGATGGAAATGTGGTGCACAGACTTAGCACAGTAGGTATAGATCTTGATACCTACTCAAAAGTTAAAGAGAATATTTTGATATTTGCCGGAGTCGAAAAAGTAGAGGCTTTCATGGCAATATCTGAAATAAACAAGAACTTAGTTCTTATAACTGATGAGCTTAGTGCTCAGAAAATACTTGAATATAAATAAGTATATAATTACGGTAAAACCGCAAAAATAAAAAATTTTAAATTACTTTAGGAGGTAGCGACATGGTAAAAGTAGCTATAAATGGTTTTGGTAGAATAGGTAGATTAGCATTAAGAAAGATGATGGAACAGCCAGAAAAATTCGAGGTTGTAGCAATAAATGACTTAACAGATGCAAAAATGCTTGCACATTTATTCAAATACGACACAGCACAGGGAAGATTCAATGGTGAAATAGAAGTTAAAGAAGGTGCTTTCGTAGTTAATGGAAAAGAAATAAAAGTAACTGCTGAAAGAAATCCAGAAAACTTACCATGGGCTGAATTAGGGGTAGATGGTCGTGGTGTGGCTAATATGGCTCCAGAACCAGACTTTGAGGGAATGCCACGATTAACAAGCAGAATGTTGGCAAGAATCCAGGGATTCCCTGATACATGGACGTTTGGCAAAAAGAAAACAGCTGCGTGTCGTATGATTGGAAATGCGTTTCCTCCGCCAGTGGCAAAAGCTGTAGGAGAGAAGATAAAGGAGTGTTTAGAAGATGAATGCATTGATTGCGAAAGAGCGGTATCACTTTCACGAAAGATTGTTTGAGACTAATACATTAACATTGACTAAGGCTGGGGTGGCTTCGAATGCAGATACAAGTAGCCGGGGATCAAAAGCAATAGCAAAAAGAGTTGTAGACATTTTGGTTGAAGAACAGCAACATAAAATTAATATGGTGGAAAAAATCTCAGGGCAAACGCTTGGAAAGCAATTTGAGATGCTTACAATGGAGTTTTTGCAGGCTACATTTCCAAATTTACAAAATTTATATCCGGGAAAATGGTCAATATTGCAATTAGGCAATAATAATAAACTTAAGACAAGTGATTTTGAACAATATGAGCATTTAGCATATTTAAGTGCATTGACAGCAGAAAATGCACAATTAGCAGCTGCATTGGGAAATGATTATCTTGTA
>OGEP01000958.1_pt1 | contig 35637 bp, 16 predicted proteins | sample 1570721 | NCBI WGS metagenome assembly OGEP01 (sample SAMEA2582131, study PRJEB24529) | metagenome | biome: Human gut stool | place: China | collected 2011 | reverse complement strand
TACCCGCTTCTTTAAAAGGCGCAGTAAAAGCACGGACGGCTTTATTAGGATTTTCACCGTACAACAGATTCACTTGTTCAAAAGCACCTCCATTCGTTTCAACTCTTGCAAAACAACCCATTTCAACAATCAATGGAGCTATACGTACAAGCTGGTCAACGCGAGGTTGATACTTACCGGAAGACTGCCACATATCCCGATAAACAAGACTGAATTTGATTTCCTTTTTCATCGCAATTAGTAATAAAATGATTTTTTTCTTCGGTTAACTTCACATAGACAAATATAAGGAATCATTCTGACATATAGTCAACAAAACCCATATTTTATAAGGATATAAAGATATGTTTTATATCATAATGCCAGATATGGTCCTATTTATCTTTAATAACAACGAATAATAAATCAAATTGTTTTAGGAAAGTATAATGTTTTTCTTTGATAAAACTTCATTGTTGTATTTTTATATAACCTAAGAATAAGATCCCAATTCTATTGTCTTTCCCGTCAAACGACTTCGTTCCGCCTCATAACAAATGCGATGACTTTCGACCGAGTTCTCGATAGAGGTCCGTAGCTTATGCTCTTTACAAGACAATGCTTTCACAAAATCATCCACCAACTTCAAATCGGCACCGGCATGGAACGGTTTCTTGGAAATATGAGAAAAATCGAATACCCGCTCTTCATTGTCCCGGAACTTACGAACACGTAAACGAAGCTCATTTCCGTCTATCTCTCCATGAGTTAGTTTTACATGGGTCTCCCGGCAGTCATCACTTGTAAATATATCCATTGAGAAGTTGACAGTTACTCCACTTTCCATTTCCATAGAAAGAATCTGGTGGTCAACTACATCATTATCACAATGGAAAACACAACGTCCGTATCTACCATGACGCAACTCCTCCAATAAAACTTCGTTCAAGGTCCTTCCTTCCGGAATATCGAAATTTGAAATCCAATCTCGTCGGTTGTAGTAAAGATCAACTGCAGAATACGGGCATTTAGCCTCAATATGGCAATTGATACAGCGGTCAGAACTATTCATGGGTGCATTTTCCGAACGAAACCAACGCAAGGAACCAAACGAAGTAAGCCTTTTACAAGGTGTCCTAGTCAACCACAACAATAAATCAATATCATGGCAGCATTTAGCTATCAGCATCGGATTAGTATTTTCTTCCTTACTCCATAAACCTCTGACAAATCCATGCAAAGAACGATCCAATCCCACAGAAGCAGTATGGTTAATAGAAATAACAGTCCCCAGTTCGCCCGAATCAACAATTTCCTTGATCTTCATGAAATAAGGATGGTACCGAAGCACATGGCACACTCCAACAAGTACACCTTTGCGTTTGGCACGTGCAGCTATATCATTACACTCCTCAAGAGTCTGTGCAATCGGTTTCTCTAATAACACATGATAACCAGCCTCAATGGCTTTAATACAAGGATCATAATGGAGATTTTCAGGAGTAGCTATCAATATAGCATCAGCAGGAAAAGGATGGGCAAAAAAATCATTATAGTCAGCAAAGCAATGGTTACTATCCAATTTAAACTCTTCAGCTATGCGTTGCATTCGATTGGCATTTACTTCAACAACCCCGACCAGTTGTAGCCGATCGGGGTGCATACGTACATATTCCAAGTATTTATTAGTTCGGTTCCCTGCTCCGATAGCAACAATTCTAACAGGACTATCTCCTAAAAAAACATCTTGCTTCATGGTACTATTTGTATCTTTTAATTATAGAAGTTACTATTTGCTGAGGTCAAGCACGCGCATATTGCGGAAGCGGATTCCGGCCCCGTGGCCGCAAAGTCCGATATGTCCTTTTTTATTAAACAACCCGGGGTGATTCAGATGATCTACAGTGTACGGGTTCCTTCTTGAACCGTCTTTGGATACATTGTGTCCTTTGCAGGCTGTACGGATATTACCGTCAAGAATAACCTCACCGTTTACAGTAACTGTAATATGATCACCCACAGCACGTATCTCTTCCACATTCCATGTACCGTTCGGTCCGAACTTCACCCGTTTGGCAGGAATGATTCCATAGACAGACCCATGCTGTTGGTATTCATGCAGACCTTTGTAGATGGGGGCGTCATGGTCGAGTATCTGAATTTCCATACCGTGATAGGCAGCGTCCACGCCCATCGGGGTGCGTATACCGATACCGTTGTTTACACCCTCGCGATCGAAGCAGAACTCAAAACGTAGCACAAAGTCACTGTATTCTTTTTGAGTATAGAGGTTTCCACCACTACCATAACCAGCCGATACATATATATTTCCGTTCTCTATGACATAACTGTTCTTGTTACCTGTCCATTTGTGGAGTGAAGTACCATCAAACAAGACTTCGAAACCTTGTTTCTTTTCTTCTTCCGGTAGAGCGAAGACAGGAGCAGAAAGTAATTTAGACAACAAATTGGTTATTTCATCCACTGCATATCCGGCATCAGCTCCCGGCAACGTCCTGTATACTTCACGTGTCTTTTCCAGAATAATCTTTACGGAATCACCACCAAGTCGTTCATCGCTTTTCGCTACGATTGTTTTCACAGCAGCGGCTGCTTCAGCTGCGGTTCCCGACCGATTCAGGTATTTGGAAACAAGCATCAGTGACGGATATTTCCGGATGCCCGCCAAAGCTTTCAACGTTTGCTTCTGAACCTTTACCGAAGGATTCAGATTCAGAGCTTGTTGGTAAAGCTGAAGTTTTCGTCCGCTTTGCAAAGAAGACTTTGACACGAGTGGAATATAGCGTTCCAACGCTTGGTTTTTCAAAGTCGGTTTCTGGCTGGCAATTCGAAACAGCGCATCCATCATTTTAGGGTTATTTATTGTCAGCAAAGACTGGAAAGCGGCATTGTCACCTTTTACAGTAAATTCTTTGTTCAGTACCTTAACAGCTTCGTCCGTATTCGTCTGAGCCAAAATGGGATAATAAAGAGCCGGGGAAGCCGATTTTGCCATATAAGACTCTACTATTTTACATTGTTCTTGGGGAGTTTGTCCATTAATTGCGTTTTTCAATGCATGCTGCAAGTGAGAGATGTGACGTTTATCTGACTTTTCAAGCAAATCGGCCAAACGGTCAGCATCACCGGAAGTGACAACATTGGGCAGTGCCTTGTAAGCCGCTTCCCTTATATCCGGATTCTCCGACTGAAGCATCGCAAATACCTGTCCGGATACATCGTTTATCCTACGTTTGGAACATAATCCGAGCGCTTGTATCCGAGTGTCAGCATTGCCATTGAGAGCTACCTTGACGCCCTCTTTTATGTCTCCGTTGAAAGCCAGCATTGCTTTTGCCGCAAACTCCGCATGACGTCCTCCCAATTGTGCCGTCAGTTCATTCAAAGCTTCTTGACCACCGATACGTCCTGCAGCAGCAATACCTGCGGTAGCCACCATATCGTTGCCTGACCGTACGGCGTCAATTATCGCACTTACCTGCGAAGCCGCATGACGACTTCCCAACCAATTGATTACGTCTATACGTGCCTCGTCCGATAAAGTCGGAATCCATCCGGCAATAGTAGCATACACCTTGTCATCGGCAAATGCAGACACTGAATGAAGCGCCCCGTTACGAACCTCGATATCCTTGTCTCTCAAAGCGGAACGAACGTAAGGCATACCTTCAGCACCTTGGGCAAGCAGAATAATATCTAATGCAGCACCACGGAGATAAGCCTTATCATTTTTCAATAGTTTCTTGCCAGCTTTTACCGCCCTTTCCCTCTCACCGTTTTCTATCAGGTTTTCCAATAAGTTCAAGTAAGCGGCAGTAGCTTCCTTATCTTTGCTCCATTCGTATCCTTCTTCCTTTGCCGCGGCAGACAGCGTCTTCAACGAAGCAGAAGAGCCACAGACCGACAGTGCTTTAAAGATAGCTTTTCGGGTATCAGCGTCCGCTGTTTCCGACCATTCCAACAAAAACGGTTCAGCTTCTTTTAATTTGCTCTCATAAGCGGCATGTGCAAGTATTTTTGGCGATATTTCCTTTTTCTTTATCAGTTCGAGGAGAGCAGCCTCACTGCCGGGAGTCGCTACCAAGCCGCGGATAGCATAATCCGCCAAATAAGAATCCCCTATATATTTGATGAACACAGGGATATTATCGGGAGCCGAACATAGTTGCAACTGTGACAGGAGAAAAGCGCGGTTGGCATTATCCTTACAGATGTCAATAGACGAGACCAATCCTTTTCGGACAGCCTCGCGCTGTTCTTTGTTTCCGGCAATCGTCGCATAACCGACCACACCACTGATGGCATATTCTACAGTAGCATTTCTTCCCTTGTCGGCAGGGAGTAACATACCAGCCATCATTTCCATACCTTTGTCACCGGTATTTGCCAACTCCGACATTACTTTATTCCGTTTTTCGGTTTCAGATATAGGAAGTTGCGCCAACCCGTCGGCCACAATTGTCCGGTAATCTCTTTGGCGACCGTCTTGTGCACTGATGTATATGGGCAACAAAAGCATGAATACCCATACTAAGCAGATTTGTTTCAATGTTTCCATTATTCTTAATAGTATATATGACTAAAATAGGGTTAAATACTCCACGGCCCGCGCATAGGCTGATCTATCAGACGGTTGGCTGCATCGTCATTGAGGAAGAGTTGTTTTCTCGGGTCAAAATACAAGACCGACCGGTTCAAACGTAGCGCATCTACAGCCATATTGACCAATGTACAACTGTTGTGCCCGCTTTCTTCGTTAAGGGCAAACTTCTGCCGCGTCTTCACACACTCGATGAAATCCGTGTTTTGAGGTTCAGGATCAGGAAGTTCAGCCAACTTATCCATAACATTGGGTATTGTACAACGGAATCCCTGGTAAACCTTTCCCAACGGACCCTCAATATAAGGAACATCTCCCTTACTTTCAAAACCTTCTCCCTCAAGAATTATCTGGCAACCGTCTTCGTATGTATAAGTAATCTTACGCCAAATACCGGCGGCATCCGGATGTTGCTGCGGAGCATCCACCTCTACCTTGATAGGCAATGTGTCGTCTTTCCCTAAAATATACTGCACCGGGTCAAGGTAATGCTGTCCCATATCCGCCAAGCCACCTCCGTCATAGTCCCAATAGCCACGGAATGTTTGATGTACACGATGGGAATTATAAGGTTTATAAGGAGCCGGTCCTAACCACATGTCGTAATCCAACTCTGAGGGAACCGTTTCCGGCTTGAGATTTTCTTTTCCTACCCAAAAGAATTTCCATGCGAATCCTGTTGCGCCTGAAATCCGTACTTTCAGCGGCCAACCCAACATTCCGTTAGACACTAGCTTTTTCAACGGCTCTACCGTAGTACCTAGTCCATAAAATGTATCCTTGAAGCGAAACCAAGTATTCAGTCGAAAGATACGATTGTTTCGTTTAACAGCTTCCACTACACGTTTTCCTTCACCAATAGTACGTGTCATCGGCTTCTCACACCAAATATCCTTACCGGCTTTAGCTGCTTCTACCGCCATTATGCCATGCCAATGAGGAGGAGTCGCAATATGAATAATATCAATATTAGGATCCGCAATCATATCTCGATAATCTTGATAGGTTTGTAAAGTCTGATTAAACTTCCGTTTACCAAGATTCACAGCCTGCTCCAGATGTTTTTTATCTACATCACAAACTGCTACTAACCGACAGCGTTCATCGCTGGTAAAATGCAAACTACTCTTACCAATACCTCCGACACCAATAATACCTTTAGTTAGTTGATCACTTGGAGCGATAAATTTCTCACCTCCTAATACCTGGCGCGGAACAATGCTAAATAAAGCAACTCCACCCATTGTTTTTAAAAAAGACCTTCTGTTAATACTCATAATATAGATAATGATTAATAATATACACCCCTACTTCCATATCCGCATCACATGTCCACCACCGGATGCCATGTGTATCTTTAGTCTGCGATCGGCAGGAACAGGAATCACCTTTTGTTTATAATCCTTGCCTACTCTATCTGCGTTGATACCATCCTCAAAGATCTCAGCTTTATACTCGCCCTCTCCCAAGAAAGAAAGATCCAATTCCATATTACGAGCATCCCAGTTGGTCAATGCTCCTACATACCATACATCATTCTTTTGACGGGCCATAGCCAAATATTTGCCAACTTCTCCGCACAATGCTTTAGTCTCCTCCCAAACAGTCGGTATGGCCGCTATAAATTTAGTACATTCCTCTTCCTTCAAATAATTGGTAGGCGCATCACACAACATATTCAACGGGGAGTCAAATATGATATATTGTGCCAACTGACGACAACGTGTACCCTGACTCATCGGTTCCGAATAAACGGCCTTAAAGTTCTCCTTATTGGCATTATTCATCGCTCCCTGCGTATAATCCAACGGGCCCGCTACCATACGGATAAATGGCATTGTTACATCATACGTCACCTGGTCCGTACCCGGTTGAGCCCATTTCATTTCTTCCAATCCATGAACTCCTTCAAAATTAATCGCATTGGGATATGTACGCTGTAATCCGGTCGGTTTATGTGTTCCATGTAAATCAATAAGTAATTTATATTTAGCACCTGTTTCTGCACAACGACGGTTGAAGTCTACCATATACTGGTCATCCCGATCCATAAAGTCAATCTTAAAACCTTTGATTCCCATAGCGGAATAATGTTTGCAGACACGTTCCATATCCAAATCAAAGGCACGATAGCCTGCCCATAGGATTAACCCTACTTTCTTACTGTCAGCATAACGTACCAATTCCTCCATGTCTATTTCAGGCACTATCTGAAAGAGATCCGCCGGTCCGGCAACCGCCCATCCCTCATCCAATATCACATATTCAATTCCGAATTTAGAGGCGAAGTCAATATAATATTTATAGGTTTCCGTATTCACACCTGCACGGAAGTCCACGCCATACAGATTCCAATCATTCCACCAGTCCCAAGCCACTTTTCCGGGCTTTATCCAGGAATAATCAGCTTCTGCTGCAGGAGTGGCAAGTTTATACACCATATCACTGCACAACAAATCCGTATCTTTCTCCGAAATGACCATTACACGCCATGGGAATGCAGTTCTACCTTCCACTTTAGCAATGTAAGGTTCACGTGTTTTTACCATACCTTTTAGTCCTCTTACTTCTACGGAAATATCTTTAGGATAAGCAGCAAACTCCCCGTAAAATCCTTTGCTATCGGAAGATACCTTCAGAAACATACCCGGATAGTTCAACAAATCGGCTTCCGTGATGCAAACTTTCTTCCCATTCTCACTTTCCGACAGAACAGGCAGGAACGCCAACCGGGACTTATCCCATTTAGACAGTTCCACATGTCTATATGTGTTCTGAAACGAACTGTGATATTGATTTTCCACTCCGTCTATCTTTCTACCTTTTGGAGTAGCCGCGAAAACCTTCGGATTGTTCGGCAGATTGAATACAGCCTGTTCACTTTCTACCATAAACGGCTTCTTCAAATCAGATATAAAACGATAGGCTACACCATCCTCATAAGCCCTGAATACCAAACTGTATCCGCCTTTAAAATCTAAAGTCAATTCATTAAAATGATCTTTTATAGATTGCTGTCTGTAGATAGGGGGATAAATCATCTGATTCTCCGTTCTATATTTTTTCTTCTTCAAGCGAGGTTCTTTTCCAAAAACCGTTCCATCGGTAAGTGTCATGGAGATAGGAGACGTTTCAATGATGACATCTTCCCCATGAGATACGGAATATGTAACCGTATTTCCCAACATCACATTCAACTGAATTTTACCCGAAGGGTCTTTCAGTTCAATACCTTTCTGAGCGTTCGCCCAAAAAGGAACGGCCATCAATAAGATAGCCGTCCATTTCCTAGATAGCAGATTCATATATGCAAACTTAAATTTTACAATTTAGCGTAGTTCCATCTTTCACCTTCTTATTCAAGATAACTTTTCCGGCTTTCTTCACTACTACCCGGATAGTCTGCGCTTTCACACGTTCCAGTTCAATGTCAAAATCGGAAGCAAACGCTTTGATATGGCGAAGCGCCATCCGATCCCACTCCTGTGGAAGTCTGGGGGTCATAGAGAATGAATGTAATCCGGTAGGACGGATACCTAACATTCCCTCAGTGATAATACGTCCATACAAAGCGCTTTCAGTAGAAAGATGGCGTTGTCCGCCCTCCGGCCATGCCTCAACAGCGTATGGCACATGTGCTCCCAACAGACGGGTAGAAGAATAATGCTTCATAAATTTCACGGCTTTCTCCACTTCCCCTGCCATAAAGACACCGCGAAGCGCATACAGAGTGGAACGATCCCAAAAAGTCTTACTGTCGGCCGCTGTCAACAATCCATTATCCGTCCACAGACGGGGAGAGAAAAGCGCATCAATCGTTCCTTTCGCACGTTCATTGATTCCCACCGTCAACGGGATGCAAATCCATGCACGCAACACATCATTTCCTTTATAATAGGCGTATGTATCAAAGCCTTCCACTTCTGCGGCAAAATAACTATCCATATTTTGCCTCAATTGGGCTGCTTGTTTACGATATTTTTTGGATACCGCACTTCCCTTACCCAACTCTTCCGCCAGATAAGCCGCCGAAAGAAGAGCATCATAATATAAAGAAGAAGTACATAAGTTGGCTTTTCCTGCCGGAAAACGTCCTTCAAGTTCATCTGAATCAGAAGCCACTACTCCACCCTCGTTGATTTTCCGACGGTTGAACTCCAAACACCATTCAATCAAAGGCCACAGCTGCTTTGCTTCCTCCCTATTACCACTTGCCAGCGCATAACGAGCCGCACCGTAAGCAATCATGGCAGCATCACCACGATCACCGGCACCATTCCAATAGCTGTCACCTTCTGCAACAATGGAACTGGGAATCGGTTTCCACTCATCGTTCATATAACGTGCAAAATGTTTGAATGAATTCACTGCGGACGCATTGCCATACTGATAACCGATAAACGGAAAATAAGGATTGATATATTCCGCCTGGTCGTTCGCCCAGATAGCCGCATAGTAACTTTCTCCTCCAGGACCATGCATCGGACCGGATTTGGTTTCATAGATACTCTCACAAGCCCGGATTTTTGATAAGGCAAACATCTCGTTAATTACCGGCTCAGGAGTTTCCAACACTAGATTATCTATCCATCCGGCAACAATAGACTTACGCTTCTCCAATTCTTCCCCGACATCTATCTTCAAAGTCTTCTCGGATGACTTCCATCCGGAAAGGGTAGCAAAGAACGTATGCGAATCACCCGGATTCAGCACCACCGCATCAGAGTTGTGAAGAACCATTTCAATACGATATCGACCATCCACTCCTTTAGCTGCATCGGTAGTCAGCACATTCGTGCAGGAAGGCAGTTCTATGCTTGCTTTAGCTTTCCCCTGATTAGTGAACGTGTAACTTTCCACTAAAGAAGGCAGATCGACCGACGGGCAATAAACACGTTTCAAACGTAAAGAATTGCCCTTGCCTAAAACAATATTACTAATTACTTCCAATGTGCCATTGAATGTTATTTCTTTAACCTCTTCACGCATAGGCCTGCCATTAACAAACACATCTTTCAAAGGGTTCCAGTCAAACCGACGCATCAGGCTACCATGAGTATTATTAGGAATAGTACGAAGCATAGGCCATACCATACTCTTGTTCAGTTCAAAAGCGCCATTCTTATCCACGCCATACCTCAGTACAGTAGCTACCCGCTTACCTGCCATTTCGATGTGGTCATGATGAACGTCTCCTTTCTTTACCTGCCATGTAATGCTATTGCCTCCCTCATCTATTTTCCAGTATTGCTGTGCATCAGCCACTCTTGTACACAACAGAACTGTCACCAATAGTACTAGTTTTCTCATGTTACTAAATTTATTCTGATTTATTAAACTTACTTTTTCACAATGGTCATAGCAAAACCACCGCCGGAAGCCACATTGATTTTCCTTATCGAAGCGGAAGTTACCTTAAAAGTCTCTTTTTTATAATCTTCCGCCTGTTTATTCGCATTGACTCCATCACTAAACAGAGTCACTTCATAAGTGCCCTCACTCAGGAAACCGAAGTCTAATGTGATTTCACGTTGATTCCAGTCGGTCATTCCGCCTACATACCAGTTACCATCTACCTTACGTGCCATCACAATAAATTCACCTAGTTTGCCTTTTAATACACGTGTCTCTTCTATATTCTTATTCGGAACACTCACAATGAAATCCGTACATTCCTGTTCCTCTTTGTAAATAGTAGGATTATCAGCAAGCATCGTCAGAGGAGAATCATGTACGATATAGGCAGCCAACTGATGACAGCGGGTTCCCTGACTCATCGGATTATAATAAATATCCTTGAAATCCTTCTTTGTCGCATTGCGCATAGCTCCCGGTGTATAATCGACCGGCCCTGCCATCATACGTATATACGGCATTATCACATCGTACTCCATCATATCTTTCTCTATCTTGCTCCATTTCATCTCCTCCATACCAAATACCGCTTCAAAATTGATAATATTCGGATAAGTACGATTCATGCCGGTAGGTTTGTAGAATCCATGCAAGTCCAAAGTCAATTTATACTTGGCTGTCATTTCTGCAATACGGTATGCCATTTCAACGGCTGTCTGATCATCCCTGTCCAGAAAATCTACCTTAAATCCACTGATACCCATCTCTGCATACTTCTTGCAAGCCTCTTCCAACTGGTCATCCAATACATTGAACACCGTCCACAGTATCAAGTCTACTCCTTTGCTCTTGCCATAACGGACCAGCTCCTTCAAATCCAGTTCCGGAACGACAGTCAGCATATCTCCCTTACCCGGATTATACCAACCCTCATCAAGTACAACGAACTCTATCCGGTTATCCGCCGCGAAATCAATATAATATTTATAAGTCTCCATATTGATACCGGCTTTAAAGTCAACATTATAGATTCCCCAATCGTTCCACCACTCCCACGCAACCTTTCCAGTCTTTATCCAAGAGCAGTCTCCAATACGGTTGGGAGAAGCCAAAGCATACACCAGATTATTGACAGGCATTTCAATATCCTGTTCCGTCACCGCCCATATACGCCACGGATAATTCCGCGTTCCCTCTGTCCTGGCAATATAATCCGTGCGGCTGATCACACGTTTCATCGCACGTGGCGGAAAGCTTTTCATTTCGGCAGGATACTTGGCAAAAGTGCCTTGCAAAGCGCAACTCTTTCCGTCACCTTTTACAAACATACCCGGATAATTCTCCAAATCAGATTCCAAGAGTGTCATCTTCAGACCCTCTCCGCAATCGACTGTAACCGGCAGAAAAGCTATGCTTTTCGTATTGACACCCTTTACCGTTGCCTTTGTATAGATATTCTGGAAAGCCATTACATACTGGTCTTTTCCCGATTTCACGGTAGAATAAGCCATGTATGTCTCATAATCTTGAGGAAAGTTCATCCGAACTACCTCATCCTTAATCACTAAAGGAGATTTGGAAGAGGTATAAAAACGATAGGCGATTCCCTCATCATATGCACGGAAAACAACTCCGTAATTATCTCTCAACTTCAAATCCAGTTCATTGTAGGTCACCGCAAACGATGGGAAACGATAATGTGGAGACACAATATCCTCCTTGACCATAGAACGTCTGTTCACACGTCTCACCTTTACATTCTCTCCCAATGTCCTGTCTTCAAGCACCAGTCCGATCGGACTCTTATCCAACAATATTTTACCCTTATGCTTCAAAGCATAAGCCAATTGTCCCTCTGCGCTGATTTCCACTTCCAGACTTCCGTCCGGTGACTTTAAAACCAAAGGGCGGTCCGCCGCCCAAGCAGACGACAGACAGCAGACACATCCCAATAGTCCCCAAATAAAATATAGTATTATGTGCTTCATATTAATTCATTATCTTCAAATTACTCGTAGAGGAATTGCGCAGTAGCCTTGCAATCCTTATCGGCAGAAAGATAAGCCCAATGTGCGCTAAACCCTTCGGGGAACACATACGTCATCTCTTCTCCCGCTTTCAAAACAAACTCTTTGGACTTTACCTTTTCTTTCAAATAATGAGATACAGACAACCAAAGCGTCACCGTCACATCACGGTCGGCTTTCAACGTAAGTGTTTTCTTATCATAGCCGGTCATCAGATACGGGTCACTCATCGCTCCGCTTTTCACCAAAGTATTCATCCACGGACCACCATGCCCTACCGGTTTTCCCAATTTCCACAAATCATCAATACTTCCAAACCATAATCCGGCTGTCTTCTCCTTATTCATATATACAGAGTTAGACGTTCTCGCATCTTTTCTGATGCCCGACAAAGTCAACAATCCATTCCATGTATTATAGTCATCAATATAATAATTATGTGAAGAAACAGGTCGCATCATCTTAAACAAAGGTTCTTTCCCTACATGGATCAATGGTAACTCATAGAATGTTCCATGAATATTAGCCAATTCGCGCTCGGACTCTACTTCACGTACACAACGAGTATTTTTCATTGCATCGAAAGCCGGATTACCTTTGGGCAAACGTAAATCACCTTCGGAGGTGTGTAAAATGACAGAAGCCTCATCCACACTCCACAAGTCTTTCATCAGTTTCTTGTCCACTACTTTTGCATTAAACTGAGCTTGTTTGAAATAATGCACCTTGGTTTCCAATGCTCGGGAAGCCTGCGCTTCTACAATGCCCGGTGCAAAATCAAAAGTAAACTTACGGAACTCAAATTCTCCTTTATCCACCACTCTTCCATTTTTCATGACGGAAGCATAACAGGACATATTATAATTACAACGGTTGCTATACAGTTTAGCTGTAAGAATCTCATCCGCCGTACCCACTTCGGCAAGTCCGGTAAACAACTTTGCAAACTTCTCACCTGAAACAAACCGTTCTGTAGTATAATGCAAAACAAAGCTAACCTGTCCGTCTGTCAACGCTTTCAAACGTATCCATTCACCTTTCACATTCTTCGGAAAGATAAAATCCCGGTATTCCTCCCCTTTCAGTTGGAAAGTTTTATAGTCCGTCCATTCATTATTTCCTTTCTTGTCTATCTGAATGACAAAAGACAGAGGAGATTTGGAATGATTAATGATATGCGCCATACGTCTGTCAAATCCTGCAAACAGATAAGGTTCGCTTATTTTTGTCGAAGAGACAACATCATTCAGCCAAATAGCTCCATATCCGGTAGCCGGTCCCCAGTTCAGGAACTCTTTTTTCTTTCCGAACCACAAATTGGATTGTGGCTGACCAGTGAGGATATTTCCCTGAATACTCGACTCATCGGTTGCCAATACAATCTGCCCGTTCCATGAACAGAAATCCGGGATATAACGCAAATGGGAAGCTATCGGACGAATACCACTTGAGTTTTCCTTTGAGAAAGTAGCGGGAAAATCGAAAAACATTCCATGCATATCCATCATCATCTCGTTCCCGCCAATCTCGCGGATACGGGGCCATTCGGTAAACCAACCATGAGAAGGATCATTGTTGTAGGCGGCTTTTGGAAGCAAATAAGTACTCCACCGACCATTTTCCATTACTTTCAAGCGGATGGAGCGCTTGTCCCATCCCATTGTCCACAATGGGGCCTGTTCGTCAGGAACCGCCTTAATACCATTACGCGTAGTGACATCCGTAAATTGCCTGCGTTCAACAACCGTAAATTTCTTACCATCATACTCTGCCAATACACCATATTTCTCCGGTCCTTTTTGCCCTTCTACGGGAACCTGCCAATCTTTCGGATTCTCACCGGCTTCTCCATTGTTTGCAAGCACCAGTTTACCTTGCGCTGTATATCCACCTTTACCGTGCCATCCGGGCAACGGGTTATGATACAATTTCTTGGTCTCCAGCGTATGCACGTTCGCCTCATAAAGCATACCTTCCATATCATAGTAATACACTTTATTTTGGGGGTCGGTCAGATGGCGGGCAATCGCAGTAATGCGTCCCGGCATCTGTTTAATAGGAATTGTCCGAATCTTCCCTTCGGCATCTATCAGATAATGGCCTATCAACAACTGATTGGACTCCGCATGAATCATACGGGCGGCAGGGGTTCCTCCCACACTACCCTCATAAATCTTCATATTCTTATTCTTATCGACAATGTACAATTTATGTTCACTACCCTTCGGCTCATGGGCCGCATAGTTCACCATATACAGTTTACCCTGCCAAGGAACAATCGCACCAATTCCACACTCATTTCCAAATCCATACTTCCCATTGATACGGGCATGAGCGTATGTCGTGAGATGCGGATACACTCCACTGATACAACGTTCTCCGGATATTTCCGCAATATTCACACTGTCTTTGTCCGGTTTAAAAGGAACTTGTTGGCTACCGGTACAAACAGCCATCAGTATAAGTCCTGCCAAGCTATAGCAGCCTGTTAAAATTCGATTCATAGCTATTAAATATTAATTAGATATTTTATGGTACATAAGGGAAAGTATCCGAGTCCTCAGACAGTAACAAAATAGAGAAAGCACTCGACCAGCCAAAATGCATAGCAGTCATTCCCTCTCCGGTAGCGGAATTCCAATTTTCACGGATAGGATAACCCGGATCAGCCAGTCCTTTTAGTTTATCTGGCAATAAACGGGTATATTTATCAGCATCTTCCATAAAGCCATAGTTTTTCCAGCCACGAATACCAAAATAAGTGTAATTCATCCAAGTCTGTCCACGAAAATATCCCTTGTCCGGTTGGTATAACGGATGCTTATGATTCAAACTAGAGAAAGGGAAATAAGTACCAAACAATTCAGGATCCAGCATATTCTTCTTGACAGCGGCAGCCTGTTCGGGAGTAGCCACTTTCATAAACAAAGGAATCCATCCGGAAATATCAATCACTTTCACCAATTCTCCAGTACCGAGTTTACGGTCATAAAAGAATCCGGTTTCCTTATCAAAGAATTTATCTTGAATCATTTTCCTCAACTTCTTTCCTTCTGCCCTCAAAGTAGCGGCTTGTTCTTTATCTCCTATCTCTTCCAACATATAAGCCAGATAAAATTTCTCAGCACAAAGATAGCTATTCAACTCTATGGATTCCTGATCAAAAGAATAAGCGCCTTCCGCATTTTTCAACATCTTCACTCCATGAAATTTTACTGCCACGTCCATACCGCTTTCCCATTGTCCCATATAGACTTTCGGACCTATTCCTCCATATTCGCACAAACCGTTCTGATCATGGTCTCTGTATGCATATCTCCATTTATGATATTTCAACAATTTAGGCAACATTTCTTTGATAAATGCTTTATCTCTAGTGCGTTGATACACCATATAAGTAGCCCAACCGGCAATAGGCGGTTTGGAACAAACCTTATTATTATCTTTCTGGCACAAAGAAACCAAATCAATAATCATTCCTTCCGGAGTCTGAAAATCAAACATGGTACGCATCTGGTCTTTTGCCAACTCTGGGTTGAAAATAGACAAGGCGGCTGCGTGTTCCCAACTGTCCCATGCCCAAAAAGCGTCAAAATGACCGGTAGCAGGTTGTACACCGGCGTGTTTCAAATCTCCGGCAGCACTACGCCAATTGGTATGTAATGTCATCAAAGCTTTTACAGCCCATTTCCGGTTACGGTCACTCTGCAAATAAGGAGTCGGACGTTCCAGAATACTGTTTATATAACCTTCCCAACGTGCCTGATTTTCCTTAAGATACTTTTTGGCTTTCTTTATCTCCAATATCTGATGAACAGCAATCGCTTCCTCCTGAGAGGCTGCCGGACAATAGGTCGTAAAAGTATAAAAGACATACGACTTTCCCGGACTCAGTTTCTTACTTTCTATTGTCGTTTCATATGTATTCTTAGCTTTCATCGCCAAAACACTATTCTCAGGAAATGATACCACAAAATGATGCTTATTGCCTGCAACGCCTATTCCTAAAGAATTTTCAGAAAGAGACTTGCATTGAGCGTCTTTATAAGTCGCTTTTCCACTCAATAGCGCACCGATTGTTTTTTCCTTTGTCCCCTGATTGATCAACGTATATTCAATCATTGTACTTCTATCAGACACAGCAATCTCTCTAAGTTGGACAAGGATATCACCGGCTTGTAACTGTTGACACAACCTACCGGGCAGATATTCATGGGTAGCCTTTCCCATAAAAGGAATCTTTTTCATATCCTGACCGATTTTCTCTATTATCGTCAACTTCTCAAAGCAATCCGACAACCATTGGAGTCTCAACGAACGTTCTCCCGCAAATGCCGGACCTCTAAACCCACCGGTCAACGACAAATCAGAAGGATTATTAAACCCATAACCGTGCCAATCACCCAAATCGGAAAAGAAATATCCATTAGGAGATACACTATACCCTACTTCAATATTAAGCAGATTCACAAACTGTTCCTGCTTAAACTTTCCTTTCCCAAAACCTTGATAAAAGGACAAAGCCAATACGGCGACTATTAAAACTAATTTTCGTTTCATCATTATTTTATTTTTCTTATTTTACTTCCTGAAGTTCCAAAACTAAACTGGAATATTCACTCTTCAATAGATTTTTCAAGGAAATTCCTTCTTCCATCAAGATTTTCCCACTAATCACTTTGTCGTGCAACAAACAAGGTTTATCTTCCTTTACTGCTGTCAAATCGACCAAGCGATACATTCTCCCAGCATCCAGTCCGCTCATACGCACATTCGGGATCACCATATTCAAAAGATGGGAAATCTTGTATACATAGAAAACCGCCCTGTCCTTCTCAGGTGCTACATACATTAAAGAAGAAATACCCTTATTGGTATAAGGAGAAACCAACCGGTACAAGTCTCCGAACTGTACTACCGGACGAATGCCTTTATAAGCGGCAATGGCACGTTTGGCAAATACCTTATCTTCTTCACTCATATCTTTCGGCTGAATCTCCATTCCCAACCGCCCGGACATAGCCACATCAAAACGAAACTTCAAAGGAATGCGACGTCCTGTCTGGTGATTCTTGTCCGCACTTACGTGAGACGCCATCGCTATAGCCGGATAAAAGCTTGACACTCCCCATTGAAGGTAGATACGTTGTAAGGCATCCGTATCGTCGCTAGTCCAAAATTCGTCAAAATAGGGGAGCATCCCGTAATTCACACGACCACCTCCACCTGCACAAGCTTGTAAAACCAGCTTGGGATATTTGGCACGGATACGTTTCAACACTTTGTTCAACCCTTTATGGTACTCAATATAAAGATGCGACTGTTTATTCTTTGGCAAGTAAGGAGAACCATAATCCATCAAGCTACTGTTATCATCCCATTTCATATACGCTATTTCCGGGTACTTAGTCATCAAGTTGTCTACCACACCAAAGACAAAGTCCTGCACCTCCGGATTCGTCAAGTCCAATACCACTTGTGTCTTGCCGCGCCCCGTAGAAAGCGGGCGGTTCTTAACCTTCATCACCCAGTTGGGATGTTCCTCAAACAATTCACTTTTAGTATTGGTCATCTCCGGCTCAATCCAAATACCGAATTTGATTTTGTGCTTTTGGGCAGACCGTAACAAGCCCTCAATTCCTTCAGGTAGTTTCTCTTTGCACACCTCCCAATCACCCAAACTACTGTTTCCTCCGTTTCTCGGATATTTATTTCCGAACCAACCGTCGTCCATTACAAATAACTCACCTCCCATAGCAGAAAAAGCTTCCATCATTTGGTCCATTTCTTTTTGATTCACCTTAAAATAAACTCCTTCCCAACTATTCAACAGGATATCGCGAGGACGTTTACCCTGATTCAGTTTGTATTCACGTGCCCAGCGGTGAAAAGCACGGCTCACCCCTCCTTTGCCGTTCGTGCTATAAGTCATGGCAAACTCCGGAGTAGTAAATATCTCATCAGGCTCTAATATATAATGCGATGTCTCTTCATTGATACCTGCCGACATATTAAATTTTGTATTATGCACATCCATTTTAATGAGATAGGTACCGGTCCAAGCCAATGTACCTCCCAATACGTGCCCGCTTTCTTCCTGAGGTCTGCCATCCATCGTCAACATAAATGAAGGATTATCCGTTTCGGTATTTGCCAACCCATCCTTATTGGAAATCACTTTCTGACCATTTGTCAACTTCTCTTCATCCTGTGTACATTCAGCCCCCCAGAATCCGTGAAAATGCGTCATCCAATTATCCCCGCGCGGTACAGGCATAAAAGCTGAAGCGAATCGATACAAGGTAATGGGCTTCTTTCCATGGTTTTCCACTTCTACCCAAGTAGAAATAATATCAGTACCTTTATAAGCTTTATAAAATTGCTTCAACACAAAAGGATAAACTTTGTCTTTCATCCGGATCTCCGTAACTTCCGCCTCATTCGAGGTATATTGATCAACCTCTTCTACAGCCAGGTCCAACGACATATTCCCATCGGAGTGTGTTACCGCCATCGCTCTTTCTCCCGGAGTATTCAGCCCGAACACCGGATAACTTTCTACCCCGAAAGCCAATCCGCTATCATAAATTCCCTGTATATCTTTCTCTAAAATGCGGCAACCGTAATATTGAAACTTCGATTTTCCACCTGGATCCACAGTGATTAATAAAGAAGTATTAGGCGTCGAGATCAAGTAATCCTTCGCATATAAATTACAGGAAAGAACTCCTAATCCCAACATCAAGAGAGCTCTTATTTTCATTATATTCATATTAAAACAATTAGTTACTTTTTAGCTTTCAACACTGAAGAGTGAATGGAAGTCCCTTTCAGACGAATTTGATAAGGCCACTGTGCCTCTTTCCCTTTTTCATTTTTCAGTACACTCCATGTCTTCATGTAATCCCAATGTTCTACAGGAGCACCCGTGACCACCAGCCAAAGGAATTGTGTGTTCTCGGGAATTTCAAAACGAACCGTCCTGTTCATCCCATTTCCACTCTCATATCTGTCACCATATACACATTGACCATTTTTGCAGACAGCTACAAATCCATATCTCCATCCGGCCTTGTCCACTTTTACCGAACGGAAATCCTTATTGCCGGCCAATCCTTCAAAATCCAGATCAATCATCGTCCCACCCTCCGGTACGTTCAGCCGGATAGCATTGTATCCGTAATTCTGCGGACAGCGGGTCTGTGCTATCCTATACCATCCTTCACCGACAGCATCCAGTTTACAACGGTGCTGATTGGCATAACTGCTGCATACGGTCTTTATTCTCGGAATATCCCAAGTCACAAAGCGAGTGGCAGCTTCATATATTTCATCATTAAACTGTTGCTGGCTGATGCCTGTCAGCCGTTTATAAGCTGAAACCGGATCTTCTTTACCTTCCGCTTCCCTCCATATCCGGGCGATAATATCCAATCCGTGTTTATTGGACCAATATTCCATAAACTGCGGAGCGTGATACATATTCACCTCATTCAATAATGAATAATGAGTCTGATCCATATAGGCATCCAGATGGAACTGTTCAATAGTAGTCCAATCCGAATATACCTGCCACAACATCCATTGCGAGGTATATTCCACCAGCGGGCAACCACTGAAACTACGAGCGCCATCAGCTCCTACCATATATTGGAAGGAATGTCCCATTTCATGCGCTAACGGGCAGTAAGGGTAAGATTGAGTACGGCAGGGACGCATCCACATCATACCGACACCCTCGTCTCCCCATCCATAAGCAGTAGTGTTGTCATCGTTATACATCCAGATAATCATTTTATAACGGGAGGAATACGACTTCTTCTTGTCTACAAACTTCAACTTATCTCTATAATAATTATAAAAGCGTTCTCCTTCCCTTAAGATCTCTTCCGGATTAAATCGTCTGCTTTTATCAGCGTAGTTCATCGGATCTTTACCAAAAGACTTTGCCCAAAACAATACCAGATTCTCTGATTCTGCCATATAATCATAACTGAATTGCCCGTCAAGTTGGTTAAACTTGTTCTCCTTTAAAGATTTTGCCGGAATAAATATCTCTTTCTTAGCAGATTTTGCTTGCGCAATCTCTCCCGACAAGAACCATATCACCAGCAATGTTAACAAATAATTTCTATTCATATCGGTTGTTTTTTATCGATTATACATGTTCCCATATTTCGAAACTCTTTCCTTCATCTTCCTCTGCTGCTCCAAATCCTCCGTCCATTGGAAATCCACCTCCGTTTTTTTTCCGTCTGCTGCAATAGCATATACTTTCGTCTTCTCATCCACTATCACGCCTTCCACTGTAAACTGTTGCAAAGGAGCGACAAATACAAGCTTCCCTTTCTGAAAGACTTCGTATGCCGCTACACCTTTCCAATCTTTCATGGTAAACGTATTTCCCTTGCATATTGCCGTACCCGTTTTTACAGGCTGGGGACTTTTGAATAAATCGACCGTATTATCCGTAATATACCAGAAAGGCAGTTGCAATTTCGGATACTTCTTCGCTTTTATTTCCTTTCGTGTCTGCTCGATATCTTCCGCCGTCACTTCAAACACCCTTTTTCCGTAGTCGTTCACTTCTTGCCTGAAAGGTTTCAGAAAACCGAATTTTTCGAAGAAAGGCGTGAGATCCATCTTTGCCGCCGCACAAGCCTTTTTCACAAACTCCAGCTGACATTTCCCGGCTGTGACCGGATTAGGAGTCATTCTGACAGACTCGTACAAATCCTTATAGAAATCATCATTACCTTTCACCTTAACGCAATAAAGATACAACTGCCAGAAAGGAACCAGCCGACAATGATTGATACGATTCTCATTGTGCGCAAGCTTCCGAGTAAAGTACTCCGTCATTGCGCGTTCATACCAACAGTCATCATAGGTTTTTGTAGGTCGTTCCACTTCTTTCTGAAGACGCGTTGTCATACCAAATGCATCCTGCACGTACAGACAATAAATATTATTCGTCACCTCTGTCATGCCATGCCACTTGGCTCCCGGACGTATCTGATTGATATGCCCTATCTCATGCGCCGGTCCCCAAAGGGCTATGCCGATCAGTTTGTCAATATCACAAACTTTCTCCATCGTACTAACACCATAAGCCGTACGATAATTGGGCGCATACATATATCCCTTATTCACTACATGGCAATATTGCCGATTTTTAAACTGTTTGTCTGTATATTTATTCAATCCCATAAATTCATGTTCCAGTGCCACAATACGGTCGAATACTTCTACCAACGCCTTACCATCCGGTGTATATTGCCTGAAGCTCTCCACCGGAAAAGTAAGGTGGGCATACTCACCCAATACATCAAAATACTTGTAAGTGGCTTTATCCAACAATGTCCGCCACTGTGAAGCCTTATGCTTCTTTATATCAAAATACCCATTGACTTCACCGGTCAGAAAGTGTATCCTTACCTTCTTGCCGGTCGTTTCTCCTCGTGTATGAAACAACACATACACCAATCCATCATTCTCCGGAATAATCCGGTTCATACCTTCGTGCAACAAATAGTAGGAAGAACCGTTCTCGTAACCGTCTCCGTTCGGACAATCCAAGTTCTGAATCTTGATCCGGAGCGTATCTCCTCCGGTTTCTCCTACCTTTATAAACAAAACCCTATCCTTACGTGCGACTATCCCAGTCGCGTTATCCAATAAACTATATCCATTGGTCTTATTTACCTTAGCCATTACATCGGGGTGTTGCCGTTGCTCAAAATCCTGAATACGGAATTCCGCTTCATTTTCACTGCTCCATCCGGATCTCAATCCACTGGCAACCGGTTCAAAGTCTGTCTCACTAATCCATCCTGAAGGGACTTTTTCTCCGGCTTTCGTACGATTCCAGAACTGGTAGGCTCCACTCATGTCGGGATAATAATCGAATTGTCTCCCACGTCCGAACATACGGGGATCTTCCTGCTCTACCAACCGGGCAGTCATTTCCTTTTCCATCCTCCGTTTCAGCAATTCATATTCCGGCTTTCCGGCCAGATCAACCATACAATCCGGGTCTTTCTTTATATCGTATAGCTCCTCTGTATCCCGTTTGCCAAAGGCCAACTGCCAATAATGGGCAGTCTTAGGATTTCTCCGAGCTTTCAGAATCTCTGTTTTTGTCGGTCCTCCGTCCACATTCATATAACCGGTCTCCGGATTTCCTGCCGGCCAACGACCTGTTTCAAAGTTCTTCAAATACAGATAATTGCCACGAATCATACCTCTGATAGGATATCCCTGATCATCCGGACGCCCTACGTCGTGCCGTTCTTTGCCAATCATAACAAAACCACGGTCTATATCCGGCTGCTCATTCTTCAGAATATCCATGAAGCTACGTCCGGTAATAGGACGCATACCTGCCTTTTCCTGACTGATGCCTGCAACTTCGAGCAAAGTAGGCGCAATATCTATTACACTGATATAATCATCCACTCTACGTCCAGGCTTCACCAAACCATTTTTCCACATCACACTCATCGGAATATGATTGGAATTATTGTATTCCTGTCCTTTACAACGGGGAAAAGGCATTCCGTGATCCGAAGTGACAATGACAATCGTATTTTCCAGTTCACCGGATTCTTCCAATATATTGAGAATACGTCCTAGATGTGTATCAAAATGCTCCACTTCCAAAGCATAATCCAACATATCCGTACGTACCGCCTCATTGTCCGGCCAATAATCCGGCACAGAGTCAATCAGCTCCGGTCGCTTTCCCGTTTTCAATGACGAACCGTATTCATAATCCCGATGCGGCTCCAACGCCCCATACCAGAAACAAAAAGGTTTCCCTTTCGGTCGCGCTTTCATAAACTCTTCAAAGTTCGCTGCATAATCTACCTTAGATATGCATGAAGTAGGGGGTACCAATGTCTTTTCATTCCACATTTTTCCGGTAATCTCTCTTTTTCTCCCATAAATATCATTGGCTATCCCAGGTCCCCATCCTTTACCTGTACAACCTACGTAAAATCCGTTCTCAGCCAACGCCTCCGGATAGGATTTGAATTCTGCCGGAAAATCCGCCCAATGATTACATGCCTCTTTCAATTGCCACGAATTTCGACCGGTAATAATCGCAGCGCGTGAAGGAGCCGACTTGGCGTTGCAAGTATATGCGTTCTCAAAGAGAATACCCTCACGTGCCACACGGTCGAAAGCAGGAGTATGAATCCATGGAGTGCCGTATGCGCTCATGTGTCCTGCATCATCAGCGATGCAGAATAATATATTGGTAGGTTTTTGTCTTTCCTGTGTCTTTGCCGTATCCGGTATCGGTGTCGCACTGCCGGTGCTCCACAACGTACAAGAAACAATAGATAAAAGTCTTACATCCATATTAAAAAATTGAAGTTTATCTCTGTGCACAAAATTAGGTCAAAGCTCCGTGTTTTACTTTGTTTCCCGTCCATAGTACTTTGTTATCCGTCCCAACAGCTATTCTTTCCGTCCATTTAACGTTTATTCGAGGAAATGTTCAAAACAGAAATGCCCTTCACCTTTTTGCTGTATCTCCCTGTTCATCGGCATTAACGGGTGAAAGGCAGCAAATTCACCCGACCTTTACCCCACATCGGTGCGGCAAAACTTATTTTCGACGTAGGTAAAGTTGCTTTCAACCATAAGTATTCTATAAACGAAAGCTTTGATTATAAAAACAAAGGCTTCGTTTTTATAAATGAAGGTTGCGTTTATAAAAACAAAGTCTCCGTTTATAGTTTATCTACAGTTCAAAAGAAGTTTAGATATAGTTCTAAAGAAGTTGCGCTATAGCAGAAAAGGAATTTAGATATAAAGAAGACCGACCGCTGATATAGCCGGTTATGGTGAATATACAGGTGAAAGGCAGCGCCTTCACCCTCTAATGCTTATGAACAAGTGGGTACAGCCAAAAGGTGAAGGGCTTGTGCAATCTACTAAAAACATTAAGTATTACGCTTATACTCACTCGGAGTCATATCATACTTCAATTTAAACACCTTAGTGAAATGCGAACTATTGATAAATCCGACCTCATTCATTATCTCCTGAATATTGAGATGAGAGTTAACCAGCAGATAAGCCGCCTTTTCAAGACGGACGTTGCGGACATAATCGGACAAAGAATAGCCGTCAATTCTTTTTAGTTCCCTATATAACTTGGAACGACTGACTCCCAACGCACTTGACAATTGTTCCGGTGAAAGATTCGGGTCACTGATATTTTCATCTATCACATTCTTAAGCCGCTCAGTCAATATCCTCTGCTCTTCCGTATCGTATAGCGTTTTTTCCTCTCCATTCTCCATGTCACCGGATTTCACTTTGGATACCTCAACCTCCTCCACGCCAGATTCGGAGATTCCCCGATCGGCTTTGCCTCGCATCCATTGTTCCCGCTGTACAAGTAACCGATGTATATTCACTTCCAACAGTTTCATAGAGAAAGGCTTGGCTATATATAAGTCAGCTCCCGACTCATATCCTTCTATCTGACTCTCTACCGTATCTTTAGCAGTCAACAATACCAAAGGAATAGAAGCTACGGAAAGATTGTTCTTTATCCGCCTGCACATCTCTATCCCGTCCATTTCGGGCATCATAACATCACTGACAATGATATCGGGAAAGACTGACATACATTTCTCCAACCCCATACGCCCATTATCCGCAATATGAATATTGTAAAAGGCGGACAAGCGTTCTTTCAACGCCGCCTGCAATTCCTGATTGTCTTCCACAATCAATAACGTCGGCAAGTCCGGATTGTCAATCACCGGTTCATCCCCACCCACACTGCTAGTTTTCACCGGCTCAAACTCATTATACTGTTCGTCTATAAAACTTCTGACATCAAGAAGCTGGTTCCCGACAGCCGGTTCATTGCTCCTGCAATTTTCGTAAACAGGCAATGCAATTATAAATTCACTTCCCCTCATCCGTTCACTGCTCACCACAATCATTCCCTTGTGCTGGAGAACCACACTCTTTACGATAGCAAGCCCTATTCCCGAACCTAAATGTGACTGCGAATTTCCATTCACCTGAAAGAAACGTTCATAAATAAGGTGAATGGATTCGGAAGAAATACCAATCCCGGTATCTTTCACCGTAAGGATACAAAGAGGAACATCAGCTGGAACTGCACCTTCCGTATGAACTGTATCATAGCACGGAGATACATCTTTCCGCGTTCCCTGTTTGAAAGAGATATCTATCCTCCCCCCTTCATCGGTATATTTGATGGCGTTCGAGAACAGATTAAGTATCATCTTACCGATCTTTTCCTTATCGGCGTCCATCTCAATATCATTGTCATCAGCATTATATGTTATGGTGATATGCTTGTTTTCGGCCCAAGAACTCATATCGTCAAACAACTGACGAATCATTTGCGACATATTTATCCAATCCAAATGCAATGTAGAGAGTCCCAAATCCTGCTTCCTGATATCAACCAATTCGGAAATAAGAGCCAACATCCGTTTTACATTGTACAAGATAGTCCTGCATTCCTTACCCGGCTGGTTCGCGTCAGTAAGTTTTTCGGCAGCCAACAGAATAAGCGTCAGCGGAGTCTTCAGCTCATGTGAAGCATTCATGAAAAACTGCATCTTTGCCTGATACTTCTCTTCGTCCTGCGCTATCAGTATTTTTTGTATCTCATTCTCCTTCTTCAGATTCTGCTCTTTGTTATATTGGCGGAAAGCTATGACAACAATTAATACTACAATGATTATGTATACCATCTTAGCCCAAACAGACAACCACCAAGGAGGTAACACAATAATCTCCAATTCCTTTCCCGGTGTTTGCCAAGTATATCCCTTGTCCGTCGAAAGCTCCACCTCCAATTGATAAGAACCGTACGGCAGATTGGAGAAATAAACTTCATTATTGATATAACGTAATATACGCCAGTCATTCTGAAAGCCTTTCAATCGATAACGGTACATGATCTGATCAGACAGTTCATAACCCAAGGCGGCAAAAGAGATTGTAAAGTTATTCTGTTTATAGTTCAATGTCAGCTTGGAAGTCTCATTCAGAATACGATTCAACACAACACGTCCGTCATAAACTGTATTTGGAATAATCCGTTGGTTGTTCACAGACAAATTGGTAAGCATTAGTGAATACAGACCGGCATCATGCGTAAACTGATCGGGACGGAAAGAACTGATTCCATACAAGCCTCCCATATAAAATGTACCGTCTTTAGCCTTATAAGAGACATTGACTTTAAACGCATTACTCTGCAACCCGTTGACAAAGCCGTATGTATACATCTTATTCTTTTGGATATCCAACTGAACCATCCCATTGCCCCCTATCCACACATTGCCGGAGTTGTCTACCAAAACAATTTCGCAGTCATTATTAGCCAGTCCATCCTGCATGGTATAGCAAGTGGCCGTATAATCATTCTTACGTTCAGAATGCAATACAAGCTTATTCAACCCACCACCAATGGTCCCTATCCAGCAAACCGAATCATTATAGCAATCAATGCTGGCTAAATAATTGGTAGACATGGAAGTCTCCGGAAAGGTTTCATTAGTCTGATAAGCAGCAAGCGTTTTTATCTTTCCGTCCTCCGTCAATGTCAAACGGTTCAAGCCATTCGTAGTACATAGAAATACCGACCGGTCCTTGATAAGCATATCTGATATTTGGTTGGAAAGAATGCACGGATCTGTTTGTGTGTTCAGATAAAGCGCTACAGCAGGAGAAGTCAGTGGATTGTCTATACAGAGAAGCCCATCTCCCCATGTACCGATCCACAACCTACCGGACTCATCTTCCCGCAGATCAGCTATACTCATATGTATTCTATAAGCATTCGGATCATTCGTCACCGACATTCGTTCCAACTTCCCCGTAAGAATATCATAAATGAAAACGCCATGACTGGAGCCTATATAAAGATGTCTTTGGTCCTGGCTCATCTCCAGATTCTGCAAATAGATATCATGGAGCCAATCTTTGGGCAAGGAAACCAAGTCTAATTGTCCCGTCTGAGGAACATAACGAAACAGATTGGCATATTCAACGACCATCCAGACTGTTCCGTCTTCTTGTCCCGTCACTGATATAATCTCATTTTGAGAAAGCCCCATTTCCCTGAAATCCACATTCGAGAGATTTTTAAAAAGAGGATTCGACAAAGTGCGATAGTATATCCCCCAACTACTTGTCGCTATCCACAAATTGTTATATTTATCAATTAGCAAATCCCTGATCTTTTGCATGGATTGTTTATCATCTCTAGCATTCTTAAGATACTCTTGAATAGAAGGAGTTTCCGAAAAAGGATAGCGCACTTCAAAAATTCCTTCCAGATAACCGCACCATAAACTACCATCCTTGCCAACAATAAACTTACCATTCGTATATGTGGGAATCTTGGAATTAATATGATGAAAGTCCGCATATACCAACGTCGGCTCGCGAAGCTCTCCACCAACGAGCGATACCCGATAGCACCCGCTTCCGGTACGCATATATAGAAAGTCATTGATACAATAAATGCTTTGTACTGTCTCATCTTTTTGCAACAAGTTTTTTGTCGGATATCTTTTGAGAACAGAAACCTTACCGTCGCGTATGCCCAATTGGGCGATATACCTTCCTGTATTTGCCCATATTATTTCCCCCTGAAACTGTACGTCACCTATATTCTTTCCCAAAAGACGTTCTTCCTCACTATTCCATTTTAATGGACGTATCGTGTCATTATCAATCCGCATGACTATCATTCCCTGAGAAGATCCGGTCCATAAATGGCAACCGGCAGGATCAACATATAATTTGTATACAACTAAACTGGAATCATATTTCTGCTCCCCCTCTCTCACATAAAACGGTACATAACGATGGGTATTCAGGTCAAAACAAGTCAATCCGCTTTCTGTCCCCAACCAAAGTTTATCTTTCGTACAAACCATAGTCTGTATTCGATTATGGGACTTGAAGATCTTATGCCCTTCCTGATAATAATTGAAAGTCTGCAACGAGTATCCGTCATAACTTTGTAATCCTGCAAAAGTACCAATCCACATCAAACCCGTACTATCTTGGGCAACACAATTGGCATCTGTATGAGCTAGTCCGTCATTAATAGTCAAATGCTTAAATACTTCATTTCCGGACAAACTATTTAAACTTGATAAAATCAAGCACAGTAGTATGGATAGAGAGGTTCTCATAGTAGTATATGTTAGTATCTTGGTGCAAAGATATTAAATAGGAAATAATAACCTTCATTTTTCACGAAGAAAGCGCAAACAACACATCTCCACACTATCACATTAATATACAATGACTTAAAGCGGATTTAGATAAAATAAGCCGGGCCGAAAAATGTTAAATGGACGGAAAGAACAATCAATGGGACGGATAACAAAGTGTTATAGACGGGAAACAAAGCAGGAACAAGGTATTTATCATAATTTTGTATACAGAATAATATATATGATATATACCATGAAAATAAAGAATTTATTAATCCCTGTTTTCCTGTCGCCAGCCGCAATCAATGCTGAAAATCTACCTAATATTGTTTTCGTATTGGTAGATGACATGGGAATAGGAGATATCAATTGCTATTACAGCCAACCGAAAATTCAGACTCCGAATATAGACAAACTAGCCTCAAAAAGCCTACAATTCATGCAACATTACAGTGGTTCTACGGTAAGTGCCCCCTCCCGTTGCTGTCTATTGACAGGAAAACATACCGGTAATGCTTATATACGCGGAAATAAAGGTATTAAAAGTGAAGAAGGAATCTTCGACTTGCACCTCCCCGCCAATGAAACAACAGTAGCTGAAGTGCTGAAACAAAAAGGTTATTCCACCATGTGCGTAGGGAAATGGGGACTTGGAGGGCCAAAAACCAGTGGCAGTCCGATCAATAAAGGCTTTGACTATTTCTTTGGTTATTTGTCTCAAGGAAATGCACACCGCTATTATCCCGAGTATTTATATGAAAATGAAAATAAAGTTCAACTCGGCGGAAAAGTATATAGCCATTGGCTGATACTGGAAAAAGGCTTGAATTTCATCAAATCCCGTAAAAAAGAAGAACCTTATTTTGCCTATTTCGCCATTACTCCCCCTCATGCGGACTTGGATTATCCAGATATCAGCCAATATCAAGGAAAATTCTCTGAAACCCCTTATATCAATAAGAATGGGAAAAGGGGATTTAAAACACAGATGGCTCCCAAGGCCACTTATGCCTCTATGATAAGCGAAATAGACCGGAGCGTAGAAAAAATAATCTCTCTTATTAAAGAAAGAGGAGAATGGGAAAATACCATTTTTATATTCTCTTCCGACAATGGCGTGCATTGTGTCGGTGGGCACGATCCCAAATTCTTTGACAGTAACGGTCCGTTTCGAGGATACAAACGGGATTTATACGAAGGAGGAATTCGTACCCCATTCATATTCTCTTGGCCCAAGCATATAAAAGAACACAGACAGACTTCGCATATCTCCGCTTTTTGGGATTTCTTACCCACCGTATGTGATATTGTAAATACAGAAGTACCCAAAGGCGTAAATGGGATTTCTTATTTACCGGTCCTTCTAAATGAAGAAGACAAGCAACCACAACATGAGTATATCTATTTCGAATTCTATGAAGCAGGAGGAAAACAATCCATTCTGAAAGATGGTTGGAAGTTAGTTCGCCTGAATCTTTCTAAACCTAATAAGCTGGTGGAAGAGTTGTATTACCTTCCCCATGATATCGGTGAAGAACATAATCTCATTGAAAACAACCGCAGCAAAGCGGAAGAGTTGAAAAAGCTTGCAAATAAGACCCATATAAACAGCCCGGAATTTAACTGGTAAATATAACTATAAACTCAATATAATCATGAAAACAAAGCTATTACTAGGATGTAGTTTTGGCAGTTCTCTGCTAACAGGAGGATGTATCGACGTAAACAAAGCGACTGATACTACCACACAGCAAAAACCGAATGTCATCTTTATAGTAGCCGATGACTTAGGTTACGGAGATATCAGTTGCTACGGAGAAAAAACAATCTCCACTCCCCATGTGGACAGCCTTGCCGCAAACGGTATTCGCTTTACGGATGCTCATTCGGTGGCAGCCACCAGTACCCCGTCACGATATTCTCTCTTCACCGGTCATTATAGTTGGCGACGGAACGACACAGGTATCGCTGCAGGTAATGCGGGAATGATAATAAAACCGGAACAAACAACTATCGCAGATATGTTTAAATCGGCAGGATATACAACCGGAGCTATCGGCAAATGGCATTTAGGGATGGGAGATAAAACCGGAACTCAAGATTGGAACGGAATTATCACACCTGGTCCGCAAGATATCGGTTTTGACTACTCCTATCTTATGGCAGCTACAGGTGACCGGGTACCCTGCGTTTGGATTGAAAACCAACGGGTAGCCAATTACGACCTCAATGCTCCTATCCATGTTAGTTATACCAAGCCTTTTCCCGGTGAGCCTCTGGGTAAAGATCATCCTGAACTGCTGACGAAACTAAAACCCTACCCCAATCATGGGCATAACCAAGCTATCGTAAATGGCATTTCACGTATCGGTTATATGAAAGGAGGAGGAAAAGCGTTATGGGAAGATGAAAATATAGCCGATACCCTTACCTCTAAAGCTGTCCGTTACATAGAAGAGCATAAAGATACCACTTTCTTCCTTTATGTAGGCACCAATGATATTCATGTACCCCGTTATCCACATTCTCGCTTTATTGGCAAAAGTGGTATGGGATATCGAGGAGATGCTATTCTCCAATTTGACTGGACAGTCGGCGAAATCATGAAAGCACTAAAAAAGCAGGGAATCGCAGAAAACACGCTGATTGTTCTTACCAGTGATAACGGTCCGGTAGTCAACGACGGATACTTGGACCAAGCAGTAGAATTACTTGGAGAACATCGTCCTTGGGGAGATATGAGAGGGGGAAAATACAGTAATTTTGAGGCAGGAACACGGGTACCTTTCATCGTTAGTTGGCCGACAAAAGTAACTCCCGGTATCTCGAACGCCTTAGTCTCACACATCGACCTATTTGCATCGATGGCCGAACTAGTAGGAACAGAACTGAAAGAAGATGTTGCTATTGATAGCCGTAAACAACTAAACGTATTATTAGGAGCAGATCAAAAAGGACGGGATTACATCATCGAAGCTGCTCAGTCCATTTCCATTTCTGACGGAGAATGGAAATATATCACTCCTTGCGACCGTACTCCTTATTATGAAATTACCCGTACAGAAACAGGCAATTCTTCTGAGGAGCAGCTATACAATTTACATAAAGATATCAGTGAAAGACACAACCTTGCTTCCAAATATCCTGAAATCGTTGAAATAATGAAAAAATCACTCAAGCAGGAAAAGGACAAATGGAATTAGTGACAAAATTAACCATCAACTATATCAGAAGTTTAATTTATTAACTACTATTTATGAAAACAATAACTATTTATTTATTTTTGGTGTTAACCACCATCTCCTTTAGCTTTTCTCAAGCACAATCTACCTTTGAAATCAAAAAAGGAAATTTTTATCGCAATGGGAAAATAACTCCTATTCTTTCCGGTGAGATGCACTATGCCCGAATCCCCCATGAATATTGGCGGCACAGGCTACAAATGATGAAAGGCCTAGGGCTGAATACTGTGGCAACCTATGTTTTTTGGAATCTCCACGAGCCAGAACCCGGGAAGTGGGACTTTACAGGTGATAAGGACCTAGCCGAATATATTAAAATAGCCGGTGAAGAAGGCATGATGGTTATTCTTCGACCGGGACCGTACGTATGCGGTGAATGGGAATTCGGTGGATACCCTTGGTGGTTACAGAATATAAAAGGGATGGAAATCAGAAGAGACAATGCCGAGTTTCTGAAACACACCAAATTATACATTGACCGCCTGCACAAGGAAGTTGGTGATTTGCAATGTACCAAAGGAGGTCCTATCATCATGGTACAATGTGAAAACGAATTCGGCTCTTATGTATCTCAACGAAAGGACATTCCTATCGAAGAACATCGTACCTATAATGCAAAAATCAAACAACAATTGGCGGATGCCGGGTTCAATGTCCCCCTATTTACTTCTGACGGAAGCTGGTTATTCAAAGGTGGATGTACCCCAGGCGCTCTACCAACAGCAAATGGAGAAAAAAATATTGCCAACCTAAAGAAAGTAATAAATCAATATCATAACGGTGAAGGTCCGTATATGGTTGCCGAATTTTACCCCGGATGGTTATCACATTGGGCAGAGCCGTTCCCGCAAGTAAATGCCTCCCAAATAGCGAGACAAACAGAAGCATACTTAAAGAATGATGTTTCTTTCAATATTTACATGGTACATGGAGGTACTAACTTCGGCTTTACAAGCGGAGCCAATTATAATAGGAAACATGACATTCAACCTGATTTAACCAGCTATGACTATGACGCTCCCATTAGTGAAGCAGGATGGGTCACCCCCAAATACGACTCCATACGCACGGTGATCAAAAAGTACGTAAAATATACTGTCCCCAATGCACCAGCTCCAATCCCCGTCATTGAAATACCTTCAATCAAACTCAATAAAGTAATTGATGTATTAGCATATACTGAAAATATGAAGCCGGTGACTAATGACACTCCTTTAACATTCGAGCAACTACACCAAGGATATGGATATGTATTGTACACTCGTCATTTCAATCAGCCGATCAGTGGAACGCTCAAAATTCCCGGTCTTCGTGACTATGCTGTTGTCTATATAAATGGAACAAAAATCGGAATATTGGACAGAAACACAAAAACATATTCCATGGAAATAGACATCCCATTCGATGCCACACTTCAAATATTAGTCGAAAACATGGGACGTATTAACTATGGCGCTGAAATTATACACAATACCAAAGGAATCATAAGTCCTGTAACCATTGCAGGTGAAAAAATTACAGGAGAATGGAATATGTACCGATTGCCGATGAACGAGGTTCCCGATATAAACAAGTTTAAAAAATATACCTATTCGAATACTCCAACGCAAACTGATAAATTGAAAAATTGTCCCGTTTTATATGAAGGAACATTCACACTGAAAGAAACAGGAGACACCTTTATCAATATGGAGAAGTGCGGGAAAGGAATTATATTCATAAACGGAATCAATATCGGTCGTTATTGGCAAAAGGGTCCCCAACAAACGCTCTATATTCCAGGAGTATGGCTAAAGAAAGGTAAAAACAAGATAGTAATATTTGAACAACTGAACAATACTGTCCAACAAGAAGTACATACTTTAAAAACTCCAGTTCTAAAAAAACTAAATCTATAAATTAAAATTGCGAAATTCCACTGGCATAAGACAGATAGCACAAAAATAGAGATTCAAAATACAATTGCTGAGACGGAAAGTCTAATAATTGAGACAGAAAACAAAATAACAAAAACCATAGATTTGTAATTTTGCAACGTAACATTTAAATAAATCTCTATTCTTGGTGCAAATAATGCTAAAGGTTTTTCACATACGATAGAATAAACAAAGAAAAACAAGTGTAGACACAATTAAATTATCATATACTTTTTAAAACAAATAACTTTTAATAATTTAAGCTATGAAAAGAAAAACTGCAATCTCAACAGTATGTAAACAAGCTACTTTGATATTGTTTTCATCTGTTTGCTTGAGTGGATTAGGAGGCTGCCAAAATGAGGGGACCACATACGGGGCACCTCAGGGTTCTCCCTCGAATCCTAATCAACCAGTGGTTTTCACCGATTTTACTCCCAACGAGGGGCCTGTACGTACACGTATGTATATCAACGGTGAGAACTTCGGAACGGACATTTCCCTTATTGACGTCTTTATAGGCGGACAGAAGGCAAAAGTCATTCACTCATCCGACAAACAGATTTATTGCATGGTACCGGCACGCGCCAGTGGCGGATACGTAGAAGTGACTATCAAGAATCCCAACGGAAACGAGTATGTGAAACACACGTTCGATCAAAGGTTTACATATCATTTTAACGAAATGGTAGGAACACTTTGGGGTAAAGTAGACGAAAACGGAAACAGTTCCGTGAAAGACGGAAGTTTTGAAGAAGCAGAAACTATTGAACCGCGATTGGCTTTGTTTGACGATAAAGACGGAAGAAGGGAAATCTATTTTTGCGAAGGAAACAAAACCATCCGTAAAATGAACCTCGCCACTCAAGAAGTAACTACGATATTAAAATCCGGTTCCGTGGACTGGAAGTCCATCAACACCATGTGCTGGAGCAAAGAAAAAGACACCTTGTTTGTTAATAACGTGACCAATGTACAGGATGCTCCCGGTATATATTACTTTTTAAGGAAAGAGAACTTCCAAATTCCGCACAACTGTGTGATCATGAAAAATGTAAACTGTATTTTTATTAACGATGCAGATCCAGACGACTGGGGAATCTATTTTATCACCAAAGACAAATCAATGCTTTATAAAGGTACATTCAACCCAGAAACCGGACTGTGGGATCCTGAGGAACTTCACTCTTTCGGAAATGGCGGACAATGGTATGAGAATGCAGTATTTCATCCTGAAGGCAAATACCTTTACTGTCTGGCACGTGGGCAGCACTGTATACAGAAAGTGGTCTATGACCCTGAGACCAATCAACTGGAGAAGCCTGACGTATTCGTAGGTTATTCCGGTTCAAAAGGATATGTAGACGGAGTGGGAACCAACGCCCGTTTCAGTATCCCGATGCAAGGCGTATTTGTAAAGAATGAACAATACGTGAAAGAAGGAAAAGACGACATTTATGACTTTTACGTAATGGACGCTGACAATCACTGTGTGCGCATTGTGTCTCCCGAGGGAGTTGTCACCACTTACGCAGGACGGGGTAGTACTACTTCCGACGGCAGAGTTAACGGATATATTGATGGACCGATACGAACAGATGCCCGTTTCAGCACTCCAATGGGACTTTGCTATGAGGAATCAACCGCCACGTTCTACGTCTGCGACAAAAACAATAGACGCATTCGGACCATTTCTATTCAGTAAACGAATGATTAACACACAATTATAGGTAAAAATGAAAAGAATTTTATTCATTGTAATCTGTCTGCTGGCAGGTTGCGTCTGGAGAGGTTATGCCCAAAATAAAAGCATGGAAGTCACCGGAAACGTGAAAGACGAGACTGGAATGCCGCTCATCGGTGTAAATATCTCTGTAAAAAACGTGAGCGGTCTGGGAGTGATCACCGACATAGATGGTAACTACAGGATCAAGATAGCGCCATACAGCACATTGATCTACTCATATATAGGTATGGTGACACAAGAAGTATTGATTAAGGAACAGCGTTCGGTCAATATAAAAATGGAAGAAGATGTAGCTACTACTATTGATGAGGTTGTAATCACAGGTACCGGTGCACAACGTAAATTGGTACAAACCGGTGCCATCACTACAGTAGACATGGAACATCTGATGGCTAATCCGTCGTCTAGTGTTGTTAATGCTTTGGCAGGTAACGTTGCAGGTGTATTAGCCCGCCAGACTTCCGGTCAACCAGGACAAAATGTTTCAGAATTCTGGATTCGCGGTATTT
>OGEP01000952.1_pt1 | contig 35754 bp, 30 predicted proteins | sample 1570721 | NCBI WGS metagenome assembly OGEP01 (sample SAMEA2582131, study PRJEB24529) | metagenome | biome: Human gut stool | place: China | collected 2011 | reverse complement strand
TTCCGCGTGCCCATCGCAAGACTGGCCGCTGCACATTCGACTATCCTCTTCCTTAAAATCCTTTCCAAAGTGTTCTTGTATAACCCTTTTTATCCTCACCACCTTCAAAAAGGACAAACTTTTTTAGCGTGAGAGAAAAAAGAAAAAACAAGAGAATAATGAGAAAAACGACCTTGTGTACCTTTCAGGTGAACCGCCGTCGTAACACTGCAACAGGAAAAACGAATATGTTCGCAGGACTTTTATACTGTGCAGATTGCGGCTCCAAACTTTACTACGCCGCCGCTAAAAGCATCAAAGAACACCAAGAGTTTTACCGTTGTTCACAGTATAAGGAAAACAGAGGTGCCTGTACCATTCATTATATTCGTGATGTGGTGCTTAAAGAAATGGTGCTTGAGGCAATCCAAAAAGTTGCGAAGTATGTTGCAGAATATGAGCCGGTATTCCTTTATCTTTTTGCAAAGAAAAACACACTTGGCAGAGAAACGACTTTGAGAACAATGAAAACAAAAATCGAAAAAGCCAAACAGCGCATTAAAGAACTCGATATGTTAATTGAACGTATTTATGAAGATAATGTGCTCGGTAAGATTTCTGATGACCGATTCTATCGTATGTCTGCCAACTATGAACAAGAGCAAAAAGAATTGCTCGCCGCAGTTGAACACGACGAGCAGAAAGTCAGAGAAGCCGAACAAGAAAAAATAAATCTTAATATTTTCCTTGAAGCTATTCGTGAGTGTACTGACTTAAAAGAATTAACACCCACACTTGTAAACACATTGATTAAGTGGATAGAAGTTCATAACAGTACGAAAGATGAACACGATCACAAGCACGTTCCAATCGATATTTTCTTCACTGCGGTCGGAATTATCAATATTCCCACCGAAGAAGAACTATTTGCGGCAATGGAAGAAATACGTGATAAACCGCTGAAATCCGCTTGAATAAAGGAAAAAGGCATAGCCCGTTTGGGCTATGCCATATCCTGCGAAAGAACTGTCCTTTAGAGTACGACTCTAAGGCGGCTGCGTTGAGTCGGTCGAACAGATGAACCAAATCATAAAAAGAGAATATGATAAGTTGTTTGCTTAAATAATTTTGCCCCGTTGGTAGCGCAGTAATTTCTGCCTTTCCAACGGGGCTTTTTTGTTTTTTACAAATGTCCGTTTAACCGGACACGAAAATATGATATAATTATTTTGCGAAATCAGGAACAATTCGCTATTACTTGTGTCGAAAAAAATAGAGAACACTATTCTCTGGAAAGGAGGCGAAGAAAATGCCACTACACTTAAAAAGACGGGACGGCTTAGTCACGCCGTTTCGCAACTCGGAATATATTCCGTTTTACTATTTTATCCCGAAAAGCATCTTGCAAAAATGCGGCGCTGAGCTAAATGCAGTACCACGCAACCCACGTTTGATATTTTCAAACCGTGAAGCGTGTGAGTTTATCGAAAGCGACCTGTTCTTACTGCTCATTATCGATGCCGCCGCATATCTTGTCTGGCCGCATATGGGATTCAAGGAGTATATGGAGATCTATTCCGGGTATGACCCTGCCTGGAAGCTTGCCCACTGCCCCGACTACTGGATCAAGGAGCTGACGGATGAAAAGATCCTGCCAACGGTGAATGATCTGTTTCAAAAAGGAACGGAAACCTTTGGCTATGTTTCGGAAGAAGAAATCGGCGCACATTTGGCATATATCGTTCCGCAGGCAATGGAGCGATATAATATGAACGCCGCCATTCAGACGGCGGAGGAATTTCGCTGCTTTGAAGATTTTGATTTTCGGAACAGTCGACAAAAGACGGACTTTTACCGCAAGTGGTATCACACCCGAACCAAGCACCCGATGGTCTCCCTTGAAGAGTTTAAGGAAAACTATGCCGAGAGCCACAACGGTCAGGAATGGGAAGAGTATGACGACAAACAGGATTTTGAAGAAAATGTTCTATCGGAAATATTGGTAGAACAGTTCAAGGCAACGCTGAGTGAAAAAGATATGGCGATTCTCCAAATGCGTATGGAGGGCAAAACGCTGGAAGAGATTGCTAAAAAGCTCGGCTACAAGAACCACAGCGGCGTTCTGAAGCGTATCCGCAAGATCGGTTTGGCTTATGAGAAGTTCACCGGTGTGGACTACGGCTTTGAAAACAGAAAAATCATTTGACAACACCTATTGATGAAAATCGGTAGGTGTTATTTTTATGCCCAAAAACAGAAAAAGGAGGAAAATTAAATGATATGGAAGATACACCCGTCGCAACTAAGGCGGGTAAATAAGTTAGTCAAGAGCTTATGCAGTTGCTATGATCGTGGCAACTGCATTTTACTTGATGACGGTGATCCCCATAAGTGCGTACAGATCATCAGCTGTTCGGGAATCTACTGCAACTATTTCAAAAGAGCTGTACTTCCCGCAGATAAGGAACTGTACGAGCAAATCAAGAAATACAATAATTTGAAAAAAGGAGAAATGTAAAATGAAGAAATTTAATGAAATGTACGTTATCGGTATCGACCACGGATACGGGAATATGAAAACGGCAAACTGCTGCTTTCCCACCGGAGTTATGATAAACGATACCGAACCCACCTTTGTCAGCGACCTGCTTTATTGGAACGAGAATCTTCAACTTGTTATATAATGTCCTGATCTATACTTATGGCATCCACAAAATGCAGATTGGTGGTTGTCAGAAAAATATAAATTGGAAACAGCTCGTGAATATAGGCGTAGGCTCTTGCATTATTGCGATAGTTCTGTATATCACCAATCTTCCGGTCCCATTGATCCTTGAAGATACAGCAACTTTCACTGGTGCCATCACAGGTCCGTTAAGCATGTTGGTCATTGGTGACTCTTTGGCTCAGACTCGGTTAAAAGATTTGTTTACAGATGTGCGCCTACTCGTTTTTTCTGCAATAAAACTGGTATTATTACCGGCATTGCTTCTGTGGGGGCTATGCTTTTTTATCAAAGATCCTATATTCCGAGGCGTTTGTCTGGTAATGATGGCAACACCGGTAGGCAGCATGACAGTAATGTTGGCACAGCAGTACAATGGCGATTATCGGCTGACATCCAGGGGCGTGGCCCTGACCACATTGCTTTCCGTGATCACAATGCCGTTTTTGTTTTGGGTGTTGAAGCTATAGCTACCAATTTTCTGAGTGTAGTTCTATTCTGAATGTAAATATTTGTTTTTTGCGTTATCAAGATGTCGGGAGCAAAAGCTCCCGATTTTACTGTGTTGGCTATATTAAACTTTTTTGTAGAAAGTATCGCCATTGGAACCTAAAACAACGTCTGTTGCACGTATCTCTCGGGGAATTCATGCAGGTAAGTAAAGCATTCCTTCGGGGAACACAGCATACCATTCGCTGTGCAGGTGTTTTGAATCAGTGCCATTAGTTCTTTTGTGTGAGGGCTGGGAATATCATAAGCATTCCCATAAGTACTGACATATTTTTGTCGGATGCCGGGGAAATCACGATCCAGCGCCTGATAGAAATATTCCCGGTCACCTTCCCGCAGCGTGACACCAACATCGAACACCAGAATTCCCTGAACTCCTGCCTGCAGGCAATAATCAAGCAAGCCTTCTATATTCTCCCTGGTATCGTTAATAAAAGGAAGAATCGGTGTCATCCACACAAGAGTCGGTATTCCCAACTCTTTACATCTCATCAACACTTCAAAACGCTCTCTCGTAGTAGACACATTCGGTTCAAGCTTCCGGCACAGATTCTCATCATAAGTAGTAAGCGTCATCTGCACGACTGCTTTGGTCTTCTTATGGATAGATTGCAGCAGATCGAGATCCCGAAGTAACAGATTGGATTTTGTGAGTACCGTGACACCATATTCATATCGATCGATCAGTTCCAGACACTTCCTGGTCAATTGGAACTCTTTTTCAGTGGGAAGATACGGATCGCACATGGCACCTGTGCCGATCATACACTTGTGCCGTTTGGAACGCAATGCCTGTTCAAGCAGTTCCGGCGCATTCTCCTTCACTTCGATATCTTCAAAGGCGTGTGTAAAACCGTAACATTTGCTGCGGCTGTCACAATAAATGCAGCCGTGGGAGCATCCACGGTAAATATTCATTCCATTATTCTGAGATAAAATCCCCTTCGCCTGGACAAAATGCATGGCATAGTACTCCTTCGCATTATATCTTTTCCTAATATTATCATAAGCCCTTGATAGATACAAGAAACCCCACAGGAAGAAAATTGAGATGTTGTTTGATGATGCTGAGGCACTTGCAATTACAGAGAAAAGTGGTTATATTATAGAGGATGGCGCCATTAAAGGGGGAAGCGGTTGGTGGAATTCTCCTACCGGAAAGGTGAGATTGTACGTAGGTGACAGTTATGTAGAACTTATGGATGTTGCTTTTCCGACACAGACCGGACAATGGCTTGAAATAGACGTGGCATTGAGCCGGTTTGAAGGAGCAGATTTCACACAGGTAAAAGGTATCGGACTGATGACTTATGCAAGTGAAAAGTCCAACTGGGTCGACAACATCCGCGTGGAATGGGACGGAGATCCATACCCCGGCGATGTCAGTGGCGGTGATGGCAATGTCAGTGGCGGTAATGTCGGTGGGGAACCGGAGACTCCGGCATACGAGGATCTGGCCACCGGCTTTAAGACAGAAATCTATTTTGACCCGAAGCTGCAGGAGATGACCAGGGAGTTGGAGAAGACGATCCTGACCTGGCAGAATCCCTATACCGGTACGACTCTGGCGAATGATCCTTGTGTAGCGATGTATGAGATCAATAATGAGTCTAACCTGATGAACACCTTCGGATCCTATTCCGGAGACAACTACGAGATCAAGTCTGAATATGAGAAGAATCTTTTCCGAAGCCTGTTCAATGAATATCTGAAGAATATCTACGGAACTAATGACAGGCTTGTACGGGCATGCACGGCAGAAGGCATCGTTTTTTATCGCAAGCGTGATGATAAGGAAGATTAATATGCGGATTTCAAAAATTAGACAAAAATGGAAGATTGAATATCAAAACAACGTAGTACTGGAGGGCGTGCGCTTTTGGGCGGGCACACCCTCAGGGGTACTGCCCCTCCGCTTAAGCGAACAATCAAAACTCTGTACCGAACATCAATGGACAGGGAAACTGGTCAATCGCAAAAACGGTATCGAGGGACATCTGTGGATCGAAGAAGTACGAGGAACCTTATTATTTTCCGTGGAACTGAAGCTTCGACAGAATGAACTGACGCAGGTGTCCGATTTCGCTGCCACGAGATGCTTTGCCATGACGATTGAAAATATGAGCCATATGGAGCAGTGCTTGGCGGGTGCCATGGAGGAAAATCTCTGGTGGATGACACCGTATTTCCCCAAAATATTAAAAGAAATTCCCAAACGTACACAGAACCTGCTGATAAAAAGCAGGGAACTCTATACTGTGTATCTGCCTCTACCGACGAAAGAAGCGGTGACGGAATTCTCCGGATACGACAAAGGTGTCATGCTTGGATGTTCTACTTATCAGGAAGGCGGTTCACAGATCGGAGGGAGATTTCTGGCGATCCGGACCGGAACAGATCCGGATGCCTGTATGGAAGAGATATACCGGGATGCCATGCCAGAGCAGTTCTTGATTCGTAGTGATCGGGAGTATCCGGAACGCCTGCGGTATTTTGGTTTTTGCAGCTGGGATGCGTTTTACTCAGACATCAGCGCCGTGGGTTTGGAAGAAAAATTACGGGAATTCCGGGAAAAGAAAATTCCCGTGCACTGGCTGCTCATTGATGACGGCTGGATGCAGACGAAAGATCGCAAGCTGTGCTCTTTTCAGGAGGATCGCAGGAAATTCCCGGAGGGATTAAAAGGCTTTGTCCGCAAGGCAAAAGAAGAATACGGAGTGGAAAAGGTCGGTGTCTGGCATTCCCTGCAGGGCTACTGGCACGGCGTAGAACCAGGCAGCGAGCTTTATTCCGCACAGAAGGAGAATCTGGTCCGGACGGCAGCAGGATACTATGTCCCGGCATGGGAGGAAGGCAAAGCCTTTGCTTTTTTCAATGCGTGGCATGATTACCTGAAGAAACAGGGAATTGATTTTATCAAAGTGGACAACCAGGGCGGTTCCAGTGAATATGCCCGCAACAACGTCCCTCGCGCAACAGCGGCAGCCGCGGTGCTCCGTGGACTGGAGGCATCGGCATTAGTGAACTTCGGAGGAGATATTCTTCACTGTATGGGAATGGGGCAGGCAGAATATCTGGGGCGTTACGTGACGGGAGTCAGCCGGAGCAGTGATGACTTCTTTCCGCAGCGGCTGGACGGCTTTCGGAGCCATGCCATGCAGAATGCATATAACAGCTATTTCCATGGCCCAGTGTATTGGTGCGATTGGGATATGTGGTGGACGAAGCATAAGACAGCGGTGCAGAGTGCGGTTCTTCGGGCAATCAGTGGAGGACCGGTCTATGTCAGTGACAAGGTTGGCGAGACGGATCCGGAGAGACTGAAGCCCCTGATGGAAGCGGACGGCCGACTACTTATGTGTGATGCACCGGGACGACCGGCATGTTCCCAGCTGATGGGCATCGAAGAAGGAGTCCCCTTTCTCATCCGCAATACCTGCCAGGGATATCCGGTGGTAGCTGCTTTTACTCTGAATGAATGTACAGCTGCTGCACGGGTAAGAATCGACTGTGCTGAATTCCTGCCGGATGATCGGGAGTATATCACATATGCTGTATTAAATCGAAAATACTTTTCGATAAATCGAAATAGTAAGCCGAGCATAACGATCTCTCTTGTAGACGGAGCGGAGCTTCTGACCTTTTATCCGGTGGAAAATGACAGCATTCGTATGGGGAATCCGGAGAAATATCTTCCGATGGCATGCAGTGAACAAAAAAGGATAAGCATAAAGGATCTGTTGCCTGCAAAAAAATAAGTAAAACCGCGGAAAAGTTAAGGGATGATATTCTCGGCAGAAGGATTCAGCCTGGAGCACACATTACGACGAGAGAGATCGCGGAGAAATACGGAGTCAGCAATGTTCCGGTCCGCGAAGCGTCTGGACTTAAATATTTCTTTTCATATGACACTGTTTTCTCCCTGCAAGGGACATATGGCATATGACCTCTATGAGAAGAACCTGCGGTATATATCTATTATTCGTAAATACTATCAGATCGACCTGGATCGCAGTAAGCAGACGATCGTGGAGCATCGTGAGATTATTAAGGCGATCAAGGACAATGATCTGGAAGAGGCACTTGAGGCAACCAGGAAACACTCTAAGAGTTCTAAAAAGACAGAGACGAAATTTATCAACGACAAAGATTTATAATGTAATACATAAAAACGGCGGGATCTTCGCAAATCCAGCCGTTTTCGTTATCTTTCTATTATCTGACACTTAAGTTCTTGGAGTCAGCTGGACCAGATTGCCGCCGTCCACGGACAACTCCGCACCGGTGGTATTGCGTGAGGCATCACTGCCCAGATACCATGCGGCTTCTGCGATGTCTTCAAATTCCGCGACATCCCCCAGGGGAGTGCGTGCAGTCAGAGAATTCTGCTGTGCGGGACTGTTGTACCAGCGGTCTGTCTTGATCATGCCGGGCAACACACAATTATTGCGGATACCATATTGTCCGAGGTCCACAGCCAGTGTAGCAGCTTTGCCGCAGGTACGGGTGTTGGGACGCACCACGGGAACGGATGTGGTGAATTTCTGCAACTGACGGAGCCGAAGTACCGGCTGGAATTTGTGGGAGACAGCATTACCAGCGGGGAAGGTACGGTGGGAGCCGTCTATGAGGAAGATTGGATCAGTGCCTTTTTCTCTGCGGAAAATACGTATTCCCGTATGGTGGCAGATGCATTATCCGCGGAGTATCGTGTGATATCCCCAAGCGGCTGGGGAATTGTCACCGGATGGGATGGAAATGTGGAGAATAAGATTCCTCCGTTTTACACACAGGTCTGCGGATTGCTCACCGGGGAGAGGAATGCTTCTTTGGGAGCGTTGGAAGATTCTTTAGTCATTTTTTTCGTCAGAATTTGTTTGATCAATTTCCAATGAAGGAGGATCTGAGGCATTTAGGGGAGAGATTACACTCTGCCCTAGCTGCCGCTCTAGGTCCAGGCGGGCATTTCGGGCAATGGTACCGCCATCGATAGCTACTTTTTTGCTCTCTTTTCTATGCCGGAACGTTTCCATTCCGCAGTCAGATCATCACGAATGCTTTTGGACTGAAGACGTTCTTTGATCCAGGCATCGGTGTAACCTTTGCGGCGGTAATATTCCATACCGCGATCTAATGCCTTTTCGGGATCTGCCATTTCTTCCAGCCGTTCCGTTCCCACCTGCGCAAGCCATAATTTAAAGGGCTCAGCCTTTTTGGAAGGGATGGATTGGATAATGCGCAAAAGTTGTTCCGTAGTAGCACAATCGGTAAGACGCATTTTCCCATCGGAGGCTTTCATTTTCAAACGTACACAATTTGTGTACGTTTCATTACCTTCTTGCTTAAGGCGACTTTTAAGCATATTCCAATAATTCTTGGGATTTGTACTTTCAGTCAAAACCGCAGCAACATCAATAATAGAAAAATACCATTCCTCTTCCTGCAAATTCCAAACCTTACGGATACCATCATTGAAAAATTCAAAGTCGCCTGTATTTAATTTATTGTCATCCAATTCCATAGGAACAGTGGTATCTTTTTCTTCGTCATAGTAGTAGAAAAACATGAAAATGATTTTCTTTATAATTTCTTAAGAAAAATGTGACGTAAAATGTGACAACTCCGCGTTATATTAAAACCCATAGAAAGTAATTCATTTGGAGGGGCTGGCAATATGACGCAGGAAAATCGTTCGGGCAGACAGGCAGAGATCCATACAACGCAGATGCGGAGGAACCCGTACCTGGTGGATTATCAAACCGGGAAAAATACGGGCAGACATACGGAAAGGCGCACAGAACGGTCACAACACATCACGCCTGCAATGTCTCAGGAGGGCACAAGGACAAGAACATATCCTCAGCACAGTGTAGCGCCCCAGCAGGAAAATAGAACCCACCGGCAGAAGCGGCGAACAGCGGATGCGGTATATGGGGAAAATGTATACAAAGACAATACCTACAACACCCGTGCAAGGCACCGACTGGCGAGGGCGGAGAGACAGCGTCGCCGCAGACGGGCAAGAATTCGCAGATATATCCGGATGACTCTGCTTAGTGCAGGAATTTTGTTAGGAATCATCGCGTTGACAAAGCTTCTGAGGGTGCCTGCCAGTACCGCGGAAGCCAGTACACCGTTGGAAGCAATAGACACGGTACAGCAGGTGGGCAAAGGGATTGAGAATACCACAGGGACCGGGATCCAGGGACTGTCAGAGGAGACTTACGCAGCGCATCCTGACTGGACGGAGGATTTCCTTACGGTCAATGAATATTCCAGACCGGGAGATCCTTTGACGGAGGTGAATAATATTTTCGTGCATTATACTGCCAACCCCGGCACCAGTGCGGCACAGAACCGCAGCTATTTCGAACAGCTTAAGGACAATCATGAGCGCAGTGCCAGTGCGCATTTCATCATCGGGTATAACGGGGAGATCATTCAGTGTGTTCCTCTGGATGAGATCGCTTACGCGGTGCAGACACGTAACGAGGATTCCATCTCTATCGAATGTTGCTATAAGGCGGACAACGGACAGTTCACTCAGGAAACCTACGATTCCCTGATCAGGCTGTTGAGATGGCTGATCGACGCCTATGATCTGCAGCCCGACGACATCCTCCGCCACTATGACTGCGGCGGCAAAAAATGCCCCATCTATTACACGGAGCATGAGGATGCCTGGGACCGGTTAAAAGAGGATGTCAAAAATCTATAAAGAATTATGTGATCACATGATACAAAGAGAGGAACTTTTCCCGAAAGGAAAGGTTCCTCTTAGTTTTTCTTGTTTTAGGAATGCAAGTTTGTTAGAATAGACGCATACGGAATACGATTTCCTTTTGAAAGGAAAAAGTGTTGCAGACAAGGCCCTAAGGGGCAGAAATGAGGAGCAAAATGAATTATTTATCACCTTCAATTCTTTCGGCGGATTTCTGGAAGCTGGGAGAGGATATCAAAGCTGTGGAAGGAGCCGGCGTGCCTTGGCTGCATGTAGACGTGATGGACGGACTGTTTGTGCCTTCGATCTCTTACGGAATGCCCGTTTTAAAGGCAGTAAGACCTCATACGGACATGTTTCTCGATGTACATCTGATGATTGAGAAGCCGGAGCGTTATGTGGAAGAGTTCGCTGCCTGCGGTGCGGATCTGGTGAATTTCCATCTGGAAGCCACAGAGGATGTGAAGGGTTGCATTGATAAAATACGTGCCACCGGCAAAAAGGTCGGCATCACCATCAAACCCGCCACCCCGGCAGAGGCAGTGGAGCCTTATCTGGAACTGGTGGATATGGTACTGGTGATGACCGTGGAGCCCGGTTTCGGCGGACAGAAGCTGATTCCCGAATGCTTAGATAAAGTAGCGGTGATCCGGAAAATGATCACGGACAGAGGACTGGCTACCGATCTGGAAGTAGACGGCGGCATTCATCTTGACAACGTAGCGCTGGCACTTGATGCGGGAGCTAATGTTATCGTGGCAGGTTCTGCTGTATTCAAGGATAACATCGCGGCCAATGCGAAGGCGTTCTTAAATAAATTGCAATAATATCGAGAAAACGACTGCCGGCAGACAGTGACGTAAGGACAGACAGTCATCTGTAAATGGAGAAGGGAGCAATATGGAGTTACAGATATTACACGCAATACAGGGAATTCATCAGGTATGGCTGACGGAGATCTTACGTTTTTTTACCACGATCGGTGAATGTGGACTGGTCTGGATCGTCATTGCAATCGTCCTGACATGTATACCGAAGACCAGAAAGTGTGGTCTGACTATGATGATCGCAATGGCTATTACCTATCTGGTGGGGAATCTGTTTCTGAAAAATGTGATCGCCAGACCAAGACCCTGTGCAGTCGACAGCAGTGTCATATTGAAGATTCCGTTTCCTTCCGAATATTCTTTTCCTTCGGGACACAGCTCCAATGGATTCGCCGGTGCAGTGACGATCTTCTGCTATTATCGCAGAGCGGGACTCTTAAGTCTGCTCATGGCGGTGCTTATTGCATTTTCCAGACTTTATTTTTTCGTTCATTACCCGACGGATATCCTGGGTGGAATCCTGCTGGGAACGCTGGATGCGCTGTTGGCAGTCTGGCTGGTGAAACACCTGGAGGATCGGGCAGATGCGCAGTCTGCACCGAACACAGATAAAACCGCACACGTGCAGGAAAAATAAAATAACGGGATAGAAACCGGGATCAGACAGAAAGGGCAAAAACTTTGATGAACAGCAGAACGTTATGGAATGATAATTGGTATTTTGCTAAAACAGCATTAGGTGTGAACTGGGAAGACAGGCAGATCTGGGAAGCCAAAATGCAGCCGGTGGATCTGCCCCATGACTGGTTGATCTATGATACGAAGAATCTCTATGAAGACAGCATCGGCTGGTATCGGAAGAACTTTGCCTATGCCCCGGATAAAACAGGAAATGATGACCGTGTCATCCTCCGCTTTGAAGGTGTCTACATGGATTCTTCTATTTATGTAAACGGTGAGCACCTTGGCGACTGGAAATACGGCTATTCTACCTTTGACTGGGATATTACGGATGCTTTACATGAGGGAGACAATGAAATCGTTCTGCGTGTTGTATTTCAGGCGCCCAACAGCAGATGGTACAGCGGTGCCGGAATCTATCGGAATGTGTGGATGATCCGGCTGCCTGAGACACATATTCCTCTGGACGGCATCTACACATCTTCTGTCGAGACGAAACAGGGTTATGACCTGACCATCGACACGGAACTGGAATGGGGAACAGATAGTGGAAATTATGAACTGGAATACAGTCTGCGGGATGCTGATAACAGCAAAAGCCCCATAGAAACAGAAAACCAGGAGCTTTTCCGGGGAAAACAGTCTCTCATCTGTGGACAGAACAAGATATCCGTGACGATCCCTGTGGATAATCCCAGAAAATGGGACATTACGGATCCTTACTTGTATGATCTGCAGGTATGCCTGTGGAGAGTGCAGGAGACCAGCAGCCGGGAACTGTGTCAGGAAGAACATCTGCGTATCGGTTTCCGCACCATACAGTTTGATCCCAACCGTGGTTTTTTATTAAATGGAAGGAAGATCCGCCTGAACGGTGCCTGCGACCATCATGACCTCGGAGCACTGGGCGCGGCTTTCCACAAAGAAGCCATGCGCCGCAAATTCAACCTCATGCGTTCCATGGGCGTCAATGCCCTGCGGACTTCTCACAACATGCCGGCGGTGGAAGTGATGGAGCTGGCGGACGAGATGGGATTTTTGGTATTGTCCGAAGCCTTTGACATGTGGGAGATGGCGAAGAATCCATATGATTACGCCAGATTTTTCAAGGACTGGATGGAGAAGGATGTCCGTAGCTGGATCCGCCGGGACCGCAATCACCCCGCTGTTATCATGTGGAGCATCGGCAATGAGATCCCGGACACCCATGCAGACGCCCACGGACAGGAGATCACCGGAAGCCTCATTGCCGCGGTCAGAAAGTGGGACTACCGAAATGTGGCGCCTGTGACCATCGGCTCGAACTATATGCCATGGGAAAACGCACAGAAATGTGCAGATATCGTGAAGCTGGCGGGATATAATTACGCGGAAAAATATTATGAAGAGCACCATAAAAAATATCCGGACTGGATCATCTACGGAAGCGAGACTTCTTCTGTCGTACAGAGCCGCGGCATCTATCATTTTCCGCTGGATCGGGCGACCCTGATCGAAGCAGACGAACAGTGCTCCGCTCTGGGTAACAGTACCACCAGCTGGGCAGCCCCAAATACGGAATACTGTATCATTATGGACAGAGATACCCCTTATTCCTGTGGACAGTTCATCTGGACAGCCATTGATTATATCGGTGAGCCGACGCCTTATCAGACGAAAAACAGCTATTTCGGGCAGATGGATACGGCAGGATTTCCGAAGGATTCCTACTATCTCTTCCGCGCAGAGTGGACAGATGCTAAAAAAGATCCCATGATTCATGTCTACCCTTATTGGGACTTCAATCCGGGACAACAGGTGGATGTGCGGATCACCAGCAATGCTCCGGAAGTGGAACTGTTCGTAAACGGCGTATCACAGGGAAGGCGGCAGATCGATCATCAAAAGGGAACGGTATTGCAGCCTTCCTGGAAAGTACCTTATGCGCCGGGCAGCATCTGTGCTGTGGCTTACGATGAGACCGGCAGAGAGATCGCAAGGCAGGAGAGACATTCCTTTGGCAACACCGATCATTATGTATTAAAGGCAAATAAAACCACTCTGTGTGCCGACGGTGAAGATATGATCTTCCTGGAGATCACGGCAGAAGATAAGGACGGGCATCCCGTGGAAAACGCTTCCGATTATGTGAGAGTGACCGTGGAAGGCGCCGGAAGACTGATAGGACTGGATAACGGTGACAGTACTGATTACGATGCCTATAAGGGAACTGTGCGCAAGCTGTTCCAGGGGAAATTATTAGCGATGATCGCTGCGAAAACTATCTCCGGAGAGATTCGTGTGACTGTGGAGGACGCATGGACAGCCACGACAGTAGTCAGGACTCCGGACAATACGCTGGCTGCCGGGCACCGTACGGCGACAGTGACGCTTCATGCTATCGAAGCACCGATCCGTCCCGGCATCTGTGCAACGGAAGAAAACAGAGAATACCCGCCTGCCTTCGTGGAACCCGGATTTGTGCCGGTACGCAAGCTGGAACTGAGCGCAGCCGTAACGACACTGACACCGGAAAACCCTTCCGTACTGTTGCATACCCGAATTTATCCGAAGGAAGCAACCGACCGCAAACTGTTGTGGATGGTTACGGATCCTACCGGAATGCCCAGCCCGATCGCAAAGCCGGAAGAACTTCCGGACGGTGAAAGCGTCCGTATCACAGGCATCAGTGACGGAAGCTTCCAGGTGAGATGCATGTCCTGCAACGGTACACCTTCTGTGAAAATGATCTCACAGCTGGAGTTTAAGGTGGAGGGAATGGGACAGACGTTTCGGTCACCTTATGAACCGGTAGCTGCTATTTCCTATGACACAAGCTTTGGCGGGGATGTGAGCCGCGGTGTGGAGAACAGCGCCGGAACGGATAAGGCACAACCTACCGGTCTGGTCTATAGATCCATGGATTTCGGTGAATTCGGAAGTGATGAGATCACGCTGGCTATTTTTGCTAATGATAATGATCCTCACAGGATCCAGATCTGGGAGGGAGAACCCCGGGGAAATGCATCCGGATTTGGAGAGCCGGGAGAACTTGTGGGAGAAGTCACCTATCAGAAGCCCGGCATCTGGGAGGTCTTCCAGCCAGAGACCTTTACATTGTCCCGGAGACTGAAAGGTGTGACGAATCTGACATTTATGTCATGCGATAAATTCTTCCTGAAGGAGTTTCATTTTACCAGACAGGAGAAAGCTTATGCGAGACTATCTGCCCTCACAGACGGCGTTACTTATGGAGACAGCTTTGTGAGAACCGAAGATGCCATTGAACAGATCGGCAACAATGTCTCTCTGGAATTTGCGGATATGGATTTTGGAACGGAAGGAACTGACAGCATCGTCATATGTGGAAGGACACCCCTGCAGCGCAACACGATCCAGCTTAGGTTTACCGACGGCACCACCCAGGTGCTTCCGTTCCCTCGAAGCGAGGAATATGTGGAACTGCGTTTCCCTCTGGAAAAAGTGACGGGCGACCAAAAGGTGACCTTTGTATTCCTGCCGGGATGCAACTTTGATTTCAAGTGGTTCCGTTTTGAAAAAGTGGAAGAAGAGCGAGGTATAGAATAAATGAACAGAACAAGAAACATAAAATCCCGTATACTGGCAGCAGTCATGATAGGAAGTATGGTGCTTTCTCTGACTGCCTGCGGAGGAAGCGACCAGGCAGCAGGCGGCGCATCCGCGGGTACACAGGATGGGACTGCCACCCAACAGAACCAGAGCACGGGCAGCAACACCGACAGTGCTGCAGCGTTAGCGCAGGACACCCGGGCGTTACAGATCATAGATGACAACTACCGCACCTACTACGAGCTTTTTGTATATTCCTTCTATGACAGTGACGGTGACGGCATCGGCGATCTGCAGGGAGTCCTGGACAAACTGGACTACCTGAATGATGGCGACGATACGACGGATACGGACTTAGGGATCAACGGCATCTGGCTCATGCCGGTAATGCCCTCCACGACCTATCATAAATACGACACTACGGATTATGAGAATATCGATCCGCAGTATGGTACTCTGGATGATTTTGAGAAGCTGCTGACAGCCTGCCATGACCGTGGGATCCGTGTGATCCTGGATCTAGCAATGAACCATTCTTCCAGCAGGCATTCATGGTTTTTACAGGCGACGGAGTATCTGAAAAATCTGCCGGAGGGAGCACAGCCTGACCCCTCAGAATGTCCTTATGTAGATTATTACCATTTTTCAAGGGAAGCCCAGAGCGGATATGCGCAGGTAAATGGGACAGACTGGTATTATGAAGCAAGATTCTGGGACGGCATGCCGGATCTGGATCTGCAGAACGAAGCAGTGCGCCGGGAATTCGAGCAGGTGGCAGACTTCTGGCTGGATATGGGCGTGGATGGTTTCCGCCTGGATGCGGTGAAGGAATACGTCACCGGCTCTGTGGAAGACAATGTGGAGATTTTAAGCTGGTTTGCCGATTATGTCCATGGCAAGGATCCGGAGAATTATCTGGTGTGTGAATGCTGGACAGATCAGAATACCTATGCACAATATTATGCGAGCGGTGTGGACAGCATGTTCGATTTTACCTTCGCTGACAAGTCCGGAATCATCGCAAATGTGGTAAACGGCAAGGCATCCGCGGCATCCTATGCAAAGAATCTGGAAGCGGAGCAGGCTATGTATGCACAATACAATCCGGATTACATCAATGCCCCTTTTTACACGAATCACGATATGGGGCGGAGCACAGGCTACTATGCCGGGGAAAACAGTGAGGCACAGACGAAGCTTGGCAATGCCCTGAATCTGTTGTCCGGCGGAAATGCCTTCCTTTACTATGGGGAGGAACTGGGAATGAAGGGTTCCGGCAAGGATGAGAATAAGCGGGCTCCCATGTACTGGAGCAAGGATGACAAAGCGGAAGGCATGTGCAAGGGACCTGCGGATATGGAAGATTTTCAGATGAAATTCGACAGTCTGGAAGAGCAGCAGGAGGATCCGGATTCCATTTATAATTATGTAAAGCAGGCGATCCGTATCCGGAACCAGAATCCCGCGATTGCCAGAGGCACCACCACTTATCTGGAGCAGTATTCCGGTGAGCAATGCTTTGCACTGACAAGAAGCTATGCAGACAGTACTTTATTACTGTTGGGAAATACCTCTGCGGAGTCTGCAAGCGTGGATCTGACCGGACTTACCATCGGGAACACCGCAGCAGAGGATCTGGTACTGCTTGGAGAGCTTTATACCGGAGAGGAGAGCGTCAAACGCGAAGGAACTGCGGTCACACTTCCGGCATACTCCGTTTTGATCCTCGGGGAAAAAGCAGAACTGCAATGAGCAGTAATGAATGAGCAGTCATGAGACAAAACTGCATTGACAGTCCGGATTTCCTGTGCTACTGTAAGAATACGTAAATGCAATGAGGAAGAGAGTATTTATCATAGAAGTTTTACAGAGAACATTCCGTAAGGCTGAGAGGAATGGAACGGACAGATAGAGAAGATGGCTTCTGAGCGGCGCACCGAACGGATACCGGAACAGAACAGAAACGGTAGAAGCAAGGCTGCGACAGGATCCGCCTGTTACAGCGGATAGGGTTACGGACCCGAAGAGGTCTGTGCTGTGAGGTACAGACGAAGAGAAGTGGTAACACGAGATTATGCTCGTCTTCTTGAAGAACTTAATGTTCCTTAAGGAGACGGGCTTTTATTTTTAAGAAAAGGAGAATCAGATTTATGGAAAGCAAAGGAAAATATTATCTTACAACTGCCATTGCCTATACGTCCGCCAAGCCTCATATCGGCAATAATTACGAGATCGTACTGGCTGACAGCATTGCGCGTTTCAAGAGAAAAGAAGGTTATGATGTTTTCTTCCAGACCGGTACCGATGAGCACGGTCAGAAGATCGAACTGAAGGCAGAGGCGGCCGGAATTACTCCTAAGGAGCATGTGGACAAGATCGCCGGTGTCATCCGCGGACTGTGCGATCTGTTAAATATTTCTTATGATAAGTTCATACGTACTACCGATGAGGATCATGAGAAGCAGGTACAGAAGATCTTCAAGCGTCTCTATGACCAGGGTGATATTTACAAGGGGGCCTATGAGGGAATGTACTGTACTCCCTGTGAGTCTTTCTGGACAGAGTCCCAGCTGGTAGACGGCAAGTGTCCGGACTGCGGCGGTGTGGTAAAGCCTGCCAAGGAGGAGGCTTACTTCTTCCGTATGAGCAAGTATGCGGACAGACTGATCAAGCACATTAATGAGCATCCCGAGTTCATTCAGCCCGTATCCCGCAAGAACGAGATGATGAACAACTTCCTGCTTCCCGGCTTACAGGATCTGTGCGTATCCCGTACTTCCTTTACCTGGGGTATTCCGGTGACTTTCGATCCCAAGCATGTCATCTATGTATGGCTGGATGCGCTGACCAACTACATTACCGGTATCGGCTACGATGCAGACGGCAACAGCACCGAGCAGTACAAGAAGCTGTGGCCCGCAGACCTGCACCTGATCGGTAAGGATATCATCCGGTTCCATACCATCTACTGGCCTATTTTCCTGATGGCACTGGGCGAGCCTCTGCCGAAGCAGGTATTCGGACATCCCTGGCTCCTCATGGGCGGCGGCAAGATGAGTAAATCCAAAGGAAATGTGGTCTATGCGGATGATCTGGTAGATTATTTCGGCGTGGATGCGGTACGCTACTATGTGCTGCACGAAATGCCTTTTGAAAACGATGGCAACCTGACCTGGGAGCTGGTGGCAGAACGTACCAATTCCGACCTGGCCAACACCCTGGGCAACCTGGTGAACCGTACCATCTCCATGAGCAACAAATACTTTGGCGGTGTGGTAGAGAATAAAAACGTTCAGCTGACCGAGAACGACGCGGCAGTGGATGCGGATCTGAAGCAGACCGTAACCGGTACCTATGCAAAAGTTGTGGCAAAGATGGAAGAACTGCGCGTGGCAGATGCCCTGACCGAGATCTTCGGCATCTTCAAGCGCTGCAACAAATATATCGACGAGACGGAGCCCTGGGTACTGGCAAAGGACGAAGCCAAGGCAGACCGCCTGGCAACCGTACTGTATAATCTGGTGGAAGGCATCATCATCGGAGCTTCCCTGTTAGAGCCCTATATGCCCGAGACAGCAGAGAAAATTGCAAAACAGCTGAACACCTCCCTAAGAGACTTTGACCAGCTGGAGCAGTTCGGTCTGTATGAGAGCGGCAGCAAAGTAACCGACCAGCCCGAAATCCTCTTCGCGCGCCTGGATATGAAGGAGGTAGCGAAAAAAGAGGCAGAACTGGAAGAAGCCATGATCAAGGCAGCAGCGGAGCATGAAGCACAAGAAGCAAATGCAGAAGCCGAAAAAGCAGAGCAGGAAGCCATTGATATCGAGCCCAAGGCAGAGATCGAATATGACGATTTCGCGAAAATGCAGTTCCAGGTAGGTGAGATCATCTCCTGTGAGGCAGTGCCTAAGTCCAAGAAGCTTCTGTGCAGCCAGGTGAAGATCGGCAGTCAGGTACGTCAGATCGTCTCCGGCATTAAGGCACATTACAGCCCTGAGGAAATGGTAGGAAAAAAGGTTATGGTACTGGTGAATCTGAAGCCCGCGAAACTGGCAGGAGTATTGTCCGAGGGCATGATTCTGTGCGCAGAAGACGCCGAAGGCAACCTCGCTTTGGTAACAACTGAGAAAAATATGCCGGCAGGAGCAGAGATCTGCTAGAACAGTTCAACCATGAACAACGGGGATGTAATAGTTACTATTTTACAAAAAAAGCAATATAGGACTTAAAATTTTAGATAAAATGATATATAATGAATAGGACGTGGAAGCATATGGCTGTAAATTGACATTTGTTTTATGCGTCCTATGATTTTCTGCAATCAAGGAGGTCTTATGATCAAAGAAGAATTCTACTTTGACTCCCGGGATGGCGAGAACCGTATCCATGCAGTACGTTATACACCCGATGACGGTAAGGTAAAAGCTGTTGTGCAGGTAGTACACGGAATGGCAGAATACGTGGAACGCTATGAAGAACTGGCAAAATATCTTACGGATAGAGGAATCCTTGTCACCGGTGAAGATCATCTGGGACATGGAAAATCTGTTTCAGAGGGTGGAACTTTCGGTTACTTCTGCGAGCAGGATCCTGCGACAGTGGTGGTCCGGGATGTGCATCGTCTGAAGAAGATTACGGAAGAACAATATCCGCAGGTGCCTTATATTATTCTGGGACACAGCATGGGATCTTTTATTGCGAGGAACTATCTGTGCCGTTACGGCAGCGGAATCGACGGTGCGGTCATCGTAGGTACGGGAATGCAGCCGGCGGGGCTGATTTTTGCCTCAAAAGCCATGGCGGGAATGCAGAAGCTGTTCTGCGGTTCGAAGCATGTCAGCCATTTTATTGACAAGGCAGCCTTTGGAGGCTATAACAAACGAATTGATTCTCCCAGAACTTCCAGCGACTGGCTCAGCCGGAATACGGAGAATGTGGACCGCTATATCGCAGACGGAATGTGCGGATTTACCTTTACCGTAAACGGTTTTCAGACTCTGTTTGAACTGATCCGCAGATTGCAGAAGCAGGAGAATCTGGAAAAGGTTCCCCAGAACCTGCCGATTCTCATGATATCCGGAGCGGAAGACCCCGTGGGAGATTACGGCAAGGGCGTTCATAAGGCCTGTGACTCCCTGAAGAGAGCCGGAGTGAAGAACATTACCGTGAAGCTGTACGAAAATGACAGACATGAACTCCTGAATGAAGACGATGCAGAGACAGCGATGGAGGACATCTGGCAGTGGATCTGCAAGGAAGTCCCGGGGATCGCCTGAGAACAGAGGCGTACCTGATCCTGAATCGGAGAGACGGTGCAGTATGGCAGATATGGCGAATAGCTACGAGATCAGATGGGCAGAGGACAAAGACTGGATCCCTGCCATGCATATGATCTGGAAGACTTTTTTGAAATATGAGGCGGTGGATTATACAGAGGAGGGAATCCGTAATTTTCATGAATTTATTACGGATGAACACCTCTATAAGTCGTTCCGGCAGGGGAGATATCAGATGATGGTGGCTCTGGATGGCGCCAGGATCATCGGAGCGGCTTCTGTGCGGAACTACAATCATTTGTCGCTTCTTTTCGTGGACGAAGAATATCATCACAGAGGTGTTGGACGGAGTCTGATGGGAAGAATGTGCGAATATCTGAAAAAAGAGGCGGGGGAACGGTATATGTCGCTGAAGGCAGCTCCGTATGCCGTGGATTTCTATCGGAAGCTGGGATTTCATGCAGTGCATGAGGAGGAAGCTTTTTCAGGGATCCGTGTAACACCGATGGAGAAATTTTTATAAAACACAGAAAAGGATATGACGTAAATGAAGATTTTTGACCTGGACAGCCCGTTAATGAATGTACTCAATAAAATGGCAGACCTGATGTGGCTGAACATTCTGACTCTGATCTGCTGTATTCCCATTGTCACGGCGGGAGCTGCATTCACTTCCATGCACTATGTGGCACTGAAGATCGTGCGCAATGAGGAAAGTTATATTACCAGAAGCTTTTTCAAATCATTTAAGACTAATTTCCGTCAGGCAACGCTGATCTGGTTGCTGATCCTGCTGATAGCAGCAGTACTGGGTGGAGATTATTACATTATTACCAAATCCGGAATACAGTTCAGCAGCGTGCTCGTGGTTCTGATCATGGCTGCGGCAGTACTTGTGATCTGCACGACGCTGTATGTGTTTCCGGTACTTGCCAAATTCGACAATACGATCATGGGAACCATCAGGAATGCTTTTATTATGAGCATTCTGCAGCTGCCCAAGACAGTTGTTATGTTTGTGATGGCGTTTTTTCCGCTGATCATATATCTGGTATCTTTACGACTGATACCGATCATATTCCTGTTTGGCTTTTCTCTGCCGGCATATGCGTCCGCAATGCTGTATAATAAGTTTTTCCAAAAACTGGAAGACCAGCTTGTGTCAGAACAGGAGCCGGCACCGGAAATATCACCGGAAGAGGATGAAAGAGTATTTCATGATGAGATCGATGAAAGCATTAAGATAGAGGATAAGTAGCAAGGCTGCCTGCCGGGCGGAGTCTGGTGGCGGAGACTCTAAAGACAGCAGATAAGAGGTGTTCAGAGTATGCAGAAGAGAAAAATATGGGAAAATTTCCTCCAATGGGTTCTGCCATGTGTATTGTTAGTCATTGCACTGGTCCTGAGCATATATGACTTTAATAATAAGATGGATGAAGCAATACAGACAGTCGTGGACGATCAGGCGGAACAAATCGGACTTTATTATGCTGCCGGGGTAGAGGATAAGCTGAAAGCGGTGGGAAATATCACGGATGCGGTTGCGTCGATCATGGCGAGCCGCCCGGACAGAAGTAATGCGTTTCTGAATGAGAAGCTGGATACACTGATGAAGGCCAGTGATGCATATATGACCGCATACTGTGCATCCAACGGTACGGGCTTTCTGAATGACAGACGGCAGATCGATATGACAGAACTGAATTATTACGACAGTATCCTTGGCGAAACACCGCATTATCTGTTTGCCAGAACGGACGGGATCAACGGACAGTCTGCTTTCATTTATGTATGCCCGATTACCAATTCCGGAAAGGTAAACGGATACCTGCTCAGTTATATGGAGCCGGCAGAGATGTCTGATCTCTTTGAGAATTCCGTATACGGAGAGAAGGCATTTTTCTCTCTTGTCAATCGTAACGGTACTATTATGGCAAGCTATGGAGCGACAGAAGGAACGAAAATTTTACAAAACGATTTTTGGAATTCCTTAAAGGGGGTAGCGGAGAGTCTTGGAAGCTGGACGCTGTTTGACAGACAACAGCAGAAGGGCAACCAAGGGATACTGCATGTCAATGAGAACGGCGTGGGTAAGATCCTCTGTCATTTCCCCATTGCGGACACAGACTGGAATCTGGTGGTAGGCATTGATGAATCCTATCTGTCCGGTATTCGGCAGTCCTTCCGCGAACCTATCGTGGATCTGATCGTCAAGATCAGCATATCGATCGCAGTAGCCCTTATTGTGATCACGGTGATTAATGTACTGGTACGCATTAAGGCCTCGGAACACAGCAAAGTACTGGAGGACAAGGCGGATACCGATCTGCTGACCGATCTGAACAACAAGATGGCCACAGAGCGTAAGATCCGTGAATATATGGAGCAATATCCGGACAAGCAGGGGGTATTGTTCGTTCTGGATGTAGATAATTTCAAGAAGATCAACGACACCATGGGACATGCCTTCGGAGATGAAGTGCTCCGGAACCTGGCAGTGCGCCTGCAGTCCATGTTCCGTGCAACGGATATTGTGGGCCGTACCGGTGGTGATGAGTTCATGGTATTTCTCAAGGACATCCGTGATATTACCATGATCGAACGGGAAGGGAAGAAGATCGAGCAGTTTTTCCACCAGTTTGAAGTCGGAGAATATGTGAAGTATTCCGTCACGGCCAGCGTGGGAGCAGCAGTGTTCCCAAAAGACGGCAGAACCTTTGAGGATCTGTACAAATCCGCGGATAATGCGTTATATGTGTCAAAAAGACATGGCAAGAATCAGCTTACGTTCTACAAAAAGCCGGAAAAAGAGACAACGTAGAAGCCCAGTTGTGGAAAATGTCCAAGAAATAGAAACAGATTTGTTCAATCTGACAAGCATTTATAAAAAAAGAAAAGTTTATAAGCAATTCATACAATAGGATTCAAAATCTTTGTGAAATAGTGGTATGGCACATTTTCGTGAATTTCGTTATACTGATTTCAGATTCAAACGAGACATATCGTTTCACAATGAGAGAAAATAACATTGTAAATATGAAAGGAGTATTTTCAAATGGCAAGTTTATCTTTAAAGAATGTCTGCAAAGTATATCCTAACGGTTTTGAAGCTGTTAAGGATTTCAACCTTGAGATCGCAGATCAGGAGTTCATCATTTTCGTAGGTCCTTCCGGATGTGGTAAGTCCACCACTCTTCGTATGATCGCAGGTCTGGAGGATATCTCCTCCGGTGAACTGAAGATCGGTGACAGAGTAGTTAACGATGTAGAGCCTAAGGACAGAGATATCGCAATGGTATTCCAGAACTACGCTCTGTATCCTCATATGTCCGTATATGACAACATGGCATTTGGTCTGAAGCTGAGAAAAGTTCCCAAGGATCAGATCGATAAGATGGTTAAGGAAGCAGCTAAGATCCTGGATCTGACTCCGCTGCTTGATCGTAAGCCCAAGGCTCTGTCCGGTGGTCAGAGACAGCGTGTTGCTATGGGACGTGCAATCGTTCGTAACCCTAAGGTATTCCTGATGGATGAGCCTCTGTCCAACCTGGATGCTAAGCTGCGTGTACAGATGCGTATCGAGATCGCTAAGCTGCATCAGAGACTGGGCACCACCATCATCTACGTTACACATGACCAGACCGAGGCTATGACCCTTGGTACCAGAATCGTTGTTATGAAGGACGGCGTTATCCAGCAGGTAGATACTCCTCAGAATCTGTATGAGAAGCCTTGCAACCTGTTCGTAGCAGGATTCATGGGATCTCCGCAGATGAACTTCTTAGATGCTACTGTTAAGGTAGAAGGCGACATCGCTAACCTGGTAATCGCAGGTCACAGCATTCCCCTTCCTCCCGCTAAGTCCAAGAAGCTGATCGATGGCGGTTATGATGGAAAGGTTGTTACCTTCGGTATCCGTCCTGAGGATGTATATGATTCCGAGATGTACATCGAGACCTCTCCTCAGAGTGTATTTACCTCTACCATCAAGGTTTACGAGTTACTTGGTGCAGAAGTATATCTGTACTTCGACCTTGACGAGTTCCCTATGACTGCAAGAGTAGATTCTCGTACTACTGCAAGACCTGGCGATACCGTTAAGTTCGCTCTGGATGTTGAGAAGATCCACGTATTCGACAAAGAGACCGAGCAGGTTATTACCAACTAGTCTTAAACTCCATAAGAGATTTCAAAGCCCTGTCTGCAATTGCAGACAGGGCTTTTTTCTGCTTTTCGCTTGCACCGAATGCGCAAATCCTTTATACTAAGCATATATAGTGATGTCAGGGTCAAAAGGTCTAAGCCCACATGAGCTTGCTCATAAGTGGGTGAAAGACCTTTTGACCCACCCCGATATGAGCATCAAAGTCGGGGGCTTTTGACCCAGACATCATATAGCGTGATCATAGATAAAAGGCAAGACTGTCTGCAGAGGGAGCTTTTTATCTATAAGTAGAACGTACGGATATGTAATATTACAGAAAGGCGTGGACAATATGATTACAGGCCAGATTATACAGACAAGCATTGATGAATTAAAAGCAATTACAAAAGTAGACCTTGGTGTCTATGACCTGAACGGATCAGAAGTGGCATCTACCATGGAGAGAGATGACATCACGACGGATCTGATCACTGGATTCGCAGCATCCCCTGCGGACAGTCAGGTGATCGGGGTGCATCATCTTCTGAAGATCCGGGATGAGGCAGAACTTTTATATGTGCTGGTTGCCCGTGGAATGACAGATGACGTATATATGGTGGGTAAGATCGCAGTCAGCCAGATACAGAACCTGATCATTGCCTATAAGGAGCGCTTTGACCGGAACAATTTCTTCCAGAACCTGTTGCTGGATAATCTGCTGTTGGTAGATATCTATAACAGAGCGAAGAAGCTTCATGTGGAAGTCAGCTGTCCCAGAGCGGTATACCTCATTGAGACGAAGGATGAGAAGGACGGTATTGTATCGGAAGTACTGAAGAGCATGTTCACACCTCAGGCGGGAGATTATGTGACTGCGGTAGACGAATCCAGCCTGATCCTTATCAAATCCGTAGAGAGTACCACGACCCCGGAGGCCTTGCACGAGTTGGCAGAGACCATCGTAGCTATGATGAATGCGGAAGCATTGTTGGATGTAAAAGTTGCATACGGTACTGTGGTACAGGAATTGAAGGATGTCTCCAAGTCCTACAAAGAAGCTAAGATGGCACTGGATGTAGGCAAGATATTCTACGCGGAGAAGAAAGTAATTGCGTACAGCACACTGGGAATCGGACGTCTGATCTATCAGCTGCCGGTGAACCTGTGCAAGATCTTCATCGAAGAGATCTTCGGTGACAATGTGCCTTACGATCTGGATGAAGAGACGTTGAATACATTGAACAAGTTCTTTGAGAACAATCTGAATGTGTCAGAGACTTCCAGACAGCTGTTCGTACACCGCAATACGCTGGTGTATCGTATTGAGAAGATTCAGAAGAGCACCGGACTGGATCTGCGCAGCTTTGATGATGCCCTGACCTTCAAGATCGCATTGATGGTTGTAAATTACATGAAATATCTGGATAACCAGGAATATTAAGGACAACCCCCTGCATAAAGATAGTTAGAATACTTTATGCGGGGGATTTTTATGTCATATCAGAAACGGATCAGCTATTTGGAATTACAGGAAAACGGGCAGCGGATCAAAACAGCGGGATTTGCGAGACTGGAAAGTCTGGACAAAGAGGATATTCTTACGGTGCTGCTGAATGGACAGGATATCCTGTCCGGTAAGGAGGTAATGCTCTATCTGCAGCGGGAAAGCGGAGAACAGCTACTTGGTGAAATGATGGCAGACCGGGGAAAAGTTTCCGGTGAAATGCGGCTTCCGGGGCAAAAGGAGCGGGAGCCGATATTGGGAGTACGTATTCCACTGGAAGAAAATATTGAGATCATAGGACAGTTTGTGAAAGGGGGTGTCACGAAAAAAGATTCCACACCGGAGACGGACAGACAAGACTGGGAACAGACCAAAAAAGCGGCAGAAACCGTAGTGGCAAACGGGAAAACGGACTGTGTACCGGGCGTGCAGAAGCTCAGTGAATTTCGAAATAGCAGAGATATTGAAAAGCCCGACAGTCTTGTTCCATCACATGCGGCTCGAATCTCAAAAAGATCTGTAACGGAAAATACTCTGCACATGAAGGACACCAAATGGGAGCAATTAAGCAGCATTTACCCGCACATCCATCCCTTCCGGGATGCCAGGGAATTTCTCTCTGTGGGGCCGGAGGATTTCGTAGTGTTGCGGGAGCACTGCTATCAGATGACCCATAACAGCTTTTTACTGCACGGCTATTATAATTACAGACATTTACTGCTAATGCGGCAGGAAACAGCAACATCCGGTCAGACACTGTATTACATAGGAGTTCCCGGAAATTTTTATGAACGTGAAAAGCAGGTGGCCAGAATGTTCGGCTTTGAAAGCTTTGAAGGTGCCAGGGAACCGGCATGGGATGGCGATTTCGGATATTATCTGATCCCGGTGGAGCTGTGATACGGTGTGGCTGGAGACAATCACAATCCACGCTCATCAAACTCCGGAATAAAGCTTTCACTGGCGGCAGCTCCTTCCTGACAGAAACCGCGTTCAATGCCGATACGCTCTGCAAACCGTAATACCCGGTCGTATTCTTCAGGCGTTACAGTGCGGTTCAATGCTTCGATATCTGCTACCTGTGGCAGAGGTGTATATTGATTCATGATGCTGATATAGATATGATCTCCGTAGGTCTCATGGAGATAGCGCAGGATCTTCTTAGAATCCTTCGTCTGCCCCGGGAGCAGCAGATGGCGGACAATAACTCCCCGCTGCATCAGACCGGTATCCTTGCAGATGACAGGATCACCCACCTGCCGGTACATTTCCGCAATGGCAGCACAAGCAATTTCAAAATAATCCGGAGCATGGGAATAAGCAGCAGATAATTCCGCAGACAGATATTTCAGATCCGGGAGATATATATCCACAAGTCCATCTAAGTGCCGTAGTGCATCCACGGATTCGTAACTTCCGGTATTATATACAATAGGAAGATGAAGTCCGCGGCATTTTGCCTGTTCTAAAGCAATGGCAATCTGCGGCAGAAAATGGGTGGGAGTTACCAGATTGATATTATTTGCGCCCTGCTCCTGCAGATTCAGAAAAATCTCCACCAGATGCTTGGGGGTGATCACGCGACCTGCTTTTCCCAGGGCAATATTATGATTCTGACAGAACACACAACGCAGATTACAGCCGGAGAAAAAGATTGTTCCGGAGCCGGAAGTACCGGAAATACAGGGCTCCTCCCAATAATGCAGGGAAGCTCTTGCCGCCATGAGTTCAGCGGTCTGCCCGCAGTACCCGGTCTGACCGGCGAGACGGTTAGCATGGCAGGCACGGGGGCAAAGCACACAGTCGGACATGATATCACGGAACCAGGTGTCGGCGCTATTATTTGAAAAAGCGGTAGTCTCCACAGCCATATCTGTATCTCCTTCTTATTCATAGCTACAAATGTCAAAACCGCATACGCCGGACCATGACAGCAGCTCCACCCAGTTTCCTCACGGCACATGGAAGGTTCTACTTAGTGCTGCTTTGTTCCCAACCTGACACGGTTCGTAGATTTCCATTGCGTAAGACCGAGTTTCATCACCACTGCATGGCAACCCGACATATACGGCTTTTTAAGTTTAGCGTGTTAATCTCTTTTTGTCAAGTCTCTTTGCCTTGATGGAAGCGTGGAACCGTGCTATTATGAATACAAAAAATATCTGTTGTCGGAGAAAATCAATGAAGAACGATCGAAAAGGTATGACACTGCTGGGATGGATCATAGGAGCACTGTTACTGATATATCTCGGGGTATTCTGCTATCTTAACCTATACAAATATGCGCAGCATGTGGATTCGGATATTGCTGCGGAGGCGTTGTTGGCAAGGGAAATCTGGACAGAGAAGGACATCGCTCCGAATGACTGGATCTCCAGCACAGAGCGTCGCATTATCGGTATGCCCACGGTGGCATCCGTATTTTACGGCATGACAGGCAGCATGCAGACTGCTGTGGGCATTACCTGTATCTTATTGGGGGCAGCGTTTCTGGGCACTTTTTATTACTTTTTAAGAAAACTGTCACTGGGCAGACCGGCGGCGATCACGGCACTGCTTGTATTGTGCGCACTGCCGGCGAACGGATGGCGTAATGAAGGGCAGATGGTGCCGTTTGTGACGTTATTATTGTTTTTGTTTGCCGAGTATTATGTCTTTCATGGGATTTTCTTATTTTTCAGTATTTTGTTTTATTTGAAATTACGGGAAGAGCGTAATCTCACGAAAAAGGGACTTCTTTCGTGGCTGGTTTTATTTGTAGTGGCTGTATTGTTAAACTGCGGAGGACAGCGTTGTCTTCAGGTAGTGATCCTGCCGTTGGCTGTAACAGAGGTGATAGCATTATTCCTGGAATCCGGACATCTGCGGGAGAAACTTCCCGGTGGGCGTTATCTGGCGACGGGATACATCGGAAGTCTTGTCGTCGCATTTTTGATATCTTGCCTATATGGCGGCAGAGGGGATTATGCAGTATATCTGTTAAATCCAAAAGAGGCGGTGGAGAAGCTGTTCTTAATCGTACCGGCGGCAATTTTGGAGAATTTCGGTCTGGCGGGCAATGCGAAGGTAGGTAGTTTTGACTCCCTGATCCAGCTGTTTTTGTGGGCGTTTCTCATCCTACTGGGATACGGCATCTGGTATATTTTCCGTAAAAGATCCGATGCCTCCGACCAAGAGAAGCGGACTGTTGGAATCTTGCTGACATCAGTGGGGGTTACGGCATTTATTATCGGCATTACTTCCGCAGAAGCCGCGCACTATTACTTTTTTATGACATGGTTTGCAGCTGCGGTGATCGTGGCGGTCCTGGTGGAACATCTGACCGGAAAACAGTCTGCTTTTGCTACTTTAATCCTGCTAGCGGTAGCGGCTTTCTCTGTATTGAATCTGAAATACACTTATTACGAAGCGGTAACGACCCGGGATAACCTGCAGGAATACCGGGAAGTGGCGGATTTTCTGACAGAAAATGATATTTCATATGGCTATGCGGAATTCTGGGATGCGGAGAGAATCTGTCTGATCACGGACGGAGAAGTCACCATGGGACATTCTTATTCTATGGGGAACCTGGCAGGTTACTGGTGGCTTACCAGTACAAAATGGTATCCCCCCACACTTCCCACCGACATGCGGACCGCTTATGTAGTGCGGACAGATATGCAGGAAGCCTTTGAACAGCAGTTCCCGGAGGGTGAAGCCCCCATGTTGGAATATCAAAATGAAAAACTGGCAGTATACATAGGCAATCGGAATTATGTGAATTTGTAGAAGATAACCGCTTCGAAAAGGATACAAAGCGATGAAAGGAAAAAGAGAACAAATATATCAGCTGCTATTGGGAATACTTCTGGTCTGTGCGCTTCCGGTCATGGCACTGCTAGGTTACTGGGCATGCCGTTATTCCTATTACGAAACCGTAGATTACAGCATTCGGAATATTCTGGTCAAAGATACTGCTTGGAAGCACATTCTTGTATTTCTGCTGGCGGTGGCAGTGGTCTGGGGACTGGACAGAATGCTTGCGAGAACCAAGCGCATGCAGCAGGAGAAAATATGCCTGGGAGTACTGATACTTACTGTTGTGGCGGCATTTATCCTGGGAACTTTGTATATCTTGAAGAATCCCTATTTTCCGGAAGGAGATCAGATCGGCGTGGCAGCGTTCGCAGCATATGCCAGAGAGGGCAACTATGTCATGCTGGGGCCCGGTGGCTATGTGGGAATGTACCAGCAGCAGAAAGGACTGGGGGCACTGTATGAGATTCTGTTCACCTTTTTCGGTAACTTTAACTATACTTCAGCGAAGATTGCACATGTGATCTGGTGGCTGTTTGCAATTCTGGCAGGTTATGGCTTCTTAAAACTGAACACAGATCGGGCAGTATTCCGTATTCTTTATTGTGCGATGCTGCTTGGCTGCATGCCGTTTCTGCTCTATTTACCTTACATCTATGGAGACATCTTAAGCGCCAGCTTCTGCATGATTCTGTTCTGGGCGGTTAGTGCTTATGAACACTATGAGCAGAAGATGTATTTGGCACTGGCGGCATTTGCAGCAGCTATGGCACTGCTTGCCCGGAAAAATACATGGATCGTCCTCATCGCTGTGGCAATTTATGCATTACTTGTGAGTCTGAAGAAAAAGGAGTGGAAATTCCTGCTGACAGGAGTAGTCATATTATTGACTGCTACACTTTCAGTGAAAGCAGTGGATGTAATGTATGAATACCGTTCCGGATATCCGAATGACATCGGTATCCCCAGTATTCTCTGGATCGCCATGGGAATGCAGGAGACAGACGGCATGGCGGGCGTCTATAATCGTTATCAGCAGTCCGTGTTTGAAGACAATGATTTTCAACCGGAGCCTTCTGCGCAGATCGGAAAAGAATATATCCGCGAAAGAATACAGGAATTTAAGGAAAATCCGTCGATGACGGTGGAGTTTTACAAAAATAAACTGGAAGACCAATGGCTGGAACCATTGTTTTCCAGTCTGAAGGCAACACATTCCTTCCCGGAAGGAACGGAACTGCCGCCTGTAATTTATAGTCTGTATTATGGAAGCTTGCACGAAATGGTATGGAAATACGCCAACTATTATCAGAGTATCGTATATCTGGCAGGTGCGTTTATCGTGATCGCGTCCTTCGGAGCATGGTATCAGAAAAAAGAGCTTCCGGCGGTGTTGTGGCTGCCACTCATCTCTGTAATAGGTGGATTCCTGTTCAGTATCCTGTGGGAAGCACAGTGCAGATATGTATTCCCCTATTATGCGTTTCTGATTCTGTATGCGCCTATGGGACTTTACGCGGTGGGCAGAATGATCGGAGAATTGTGGAATCTGCACAAAGAAAATAGGATCAGGAATCAGGCAGACACGGACGAAGAATTACGTGAGATCGCTTAAAGCTTTTCTTGCAGCTTTCTCCTGCTTATTCCGGATGCGGAGCTCTTCAAAAAAGGTCTTCAGCATCTGACTACAATCTGCCTCCAAAATGCCCCGGGTAACCTTCACCTGATGGTTAAACTGGGGCATTTCCAGTATATTCAGGATCGAACCGGCGCATCCGGCCTTGGGATTCATGCAGCCCATGACAACTTCAGGGATTCTGGCCTGGACGATGGCACCGGCGCACATCTGACAGGGTTCTAAAGTTACATAGAGTGTGCACTCTTCCAAGCGCCAGTCACCGATGACCTTGCTGGCTTTGTTGATCGCTGTGATCTCCGCATGTGCCAGCGTATTTTTATCTGTATTACGACGGTTATAACCCCGGCCGATGATCTTTCCCTCGTGTACAATGACACAACCGATGGGAACTTCTCCCAGAGCGTAGGCTTTTTTCGCCTGTTTCAGGGCTTCTTTCATATATTTTTCTTCCACACTTTTGATGACTGCCATGATATGTGCTGCCTTTCCGGTGCTTTCGCTGTCCTATTTTAATCTGTTTTGGAAAACCTTTTCCAAAAAATCGCATTATATTTCGTAAATGCTGTACATTGACTTAAATGTCGTTAACTTATAGTATAGAGGATATATGGACAAACGTCAAATGGAACGAGACCGCACTTGGCTGCGGTGACAGACAAAAACGGGCGAGGCAGTAAACAGCCCGGAACGGGGGATTTATGGTATCAATCAAAGAAGTTGCAAAACATGCCGGCGTGGCAATTTCAACAGTATCCAAGGTCTTAAACGGCTACCCGAATGTCAGTGAAGAGACGAAGAAAAAGGTACAGGACGCCATCAAGGAGCTGAATTATATTCCGAATTCCATTGCTGCGGCGCTTTCCTCCAAGCAGTTCGGAAGAATCGCGCTGGTGCTGGATCCCAACAGACAGACTCAGGCTATCGACCAGATCTTCATGCAGTATCTGGTAGGAGCACTGGACAAGGCGAAAGAACTGAACGTGGAAGTCGTGACAATCTTCCCGTCCATGATCGTAGGAATGACTGCGGAGGAGATTACGAGATATTTTCTCTCACAGAGTATCTCAGGTCTGGTGATCTACGGCATGTCCAAGGAGGACAAGGTACTGCAGAAGCTGATTCGGGAGAAGCAGTTCGCCTGCGTGGTCGTGGATGCACCGATTGTCAATGCCAGGACCACATCTATCAGTATCGACCAGGAGCAGGCACAGTACGATGTGGCGAAAAAGACGGTGCTGGACGACAACTGCAGGCGGGTTCTTTATATCGCTGGCAGAAGAGACGGCTATGTCACGGAACAGAGATTAAAGGGTATGAAACGTCTGGTGAAGGATCTGGATCTGACCATGATGGTGAGACAGGGAGATTTCAGTGAACTGACAGCGAGAAACGTGGCATTGAAATATGCAAAAAATAAGGACGTGGTAGTCTGCGCCTCCGACCTGATGGCAATCGGTGCCATGAACGCCCTGATTGATATGGATATATTCCGTCCGGTGTGTGGTTTCGATGGCATCACCCTGATGGGATATGTCGGTAAGCAGATGAATACTATCAGACAGGATTTTTACAGTATCTCCAGCAGAGCCGTGGAAGAAGTACATCAGCTCATGAACGGCGGCGAGGGACATCAGGTAGTCATGCCCCACAGTATCGTGAAAATGTACTATAAGGACATTATCTGTTAAGCTATTTTGCACAAAAATCCAAGAAAATCAAAGAAAGGGTTGCGGAAAACGTTTTCCTATGATATTCTGTGTATTGTAAGAGAGAAACAGAACTATTTTTCCAGAAAAAACGGAGGAAATGACATCCGCCTATTCAGGAAAAACCGTAACAGAGAGAATAGAAAATAGTACGTTTTCCAAGGAAACGTGCGGAAATGGGGTTAAGGATGAATTTAGAGCAGACTTTAAACGAAATCACCGGCAAAATGTATGGAAAAAATATCGGTGCCTGCACCGATGCACAGCTGTACACTGGCGTACTGCAGCTGACCAAAGAGAAGATGGCAGAGACTCCCGTAATCACCGGAGACAAGAAAGTATATTACATTTCCATGGAGTTCCTGATCGGTAAGCTGTTATCCAACAACCTGATCAACTTAGGCATCTATGAGGAACTGAGTGAGATCCTTAAGAAAAACGGTAAGAACATCGCTGACATCGAAGAGGCAGAGCCGGAACCTTCTCTTGGTAATGGTGGACTTGGAAGACTGGCAGCATGTTTCCTGGATTCCATCGCTACTCTGGGACTTCCCGGAGACGGTATCGGTCTGAACTACCACTTCGGTCTGTTCAAGCAGGTATTCAAGGATCATCTGCAGAATGCTGAGAAGAACGACTGGATCCAGAAGGATTCCTGGCTGAACAACACCGGCACTAAGTTTGAAGTAGCTTTCGGTGACCGCAAGGTGACTTCCGTATTGTATGATATTGACGTGGTAGGTTATGAGAACGGACTGAACAAGCTGCATTTATTTGATATTGAGACCGTGGATGAGAGCCTGGTAAAGAAAGGCATCACTTTCGATAAGGAATCCATCGAGAAAAACCTGACTCTGTTCCTGTATCCGGATGATTCCGATGAGGCCGGTAATCTGTTACGTATTTACCAGGAGTACTTCATGGTATGCAACGGTGCCCAGCTGATCCTGAAGGAAGTAAAGGAAAAAGGCTATGATCTGCATACTCTGCCTGAGCATGTGGCAATCCAGATCAACGATACCCATCCTACCATGGTTATCCCTGAGCTGATCCGTATCCTCACCACTGAGGAAGGATTCACCATGGACGAAGCCATTGATGTGGTAAGCCGCACCTGCGCATATACCAACCACACCATCCTGGCAGAAGCTCTGGAAAAGTGGCCTTTGGCTTATATTGAAAAGGTAGTTCCTCAGCTGGTTCCCATCATCAAGGAGCTGAGTGACCGCGTGGCAAAGAAATATAAGGACGAAAAAGTTCAGATCATCGACAAGGACAAGAGAGTGCACATGGCACACATCGACATCCACTATGGTTACAGCGTCAACGGTGTGGCAGCGATTCATACCGAGATTCTGAAAGAGAGTGAACTGAATCATTTTTACAAGATTTACCCTGAAAAGTTCAACAACAAGACCAACGGTATCACATTCCGTAGATGGCTGCTGTCCTGCAACCATGAGCTGGCTGCATTCCTGACCCAGACCATCGGCGACGGTTACAAGAAGGATGCCGAAGAATTACAGAAGCTGTTAGAACATAAGGACGATCAGGCGGTACTGGATGCCATCTATGATATCAAGAAGACCAAGAAGACCGAACTGGTATCCTATATCAAGGAGAAGGAAGGCGTGGAGCTGAATCCCGATTCCATCTTCGATATTCAGGTAAAGCGTCTGCATGAGTATAAGCGTCAGCAGATGAACGCACTGTATATCATTCACAAATATCTGGAGATCAAGGGCGGCAAGAAGCCTTCTACACCGCTGACCTTTATCTTCGGTGCAAAGGCTGCACCTGCGTATGTGATCGCTCAGGATATCATTCATCTCCTGCTGGTAATGTCCGACATTATTAATAACGATCCCGAAGTCAGCCCTTACATGAAGCTTGTTATGGTAGAGAACTACAACGTAAGCTATGCCGAGAAACTGATCCCTGCCTGCGATATCTCCGAGCAGATCTCTCTGGCATCCAAGGAGGCATCCGGAACCGGTAACATGAAGTTCATGTTAAACGGTGCAGTAACACTTGGTACAAGTGACGGTGCAAACGTAGAGATCCATGAGCTGGTAGGCGATGACAATATCTACATCTTCGGTAAGGACAGTGACACTGTTATCAAGCATTATGAGAAGGCAGATTATGTCTCTAAGGACTACTACAAGAAGAGTTCTGTGATCAAGGAAGCAGTGGACTTCATCGTCAGCAAAGAAGTACTCAAAGTGGGCAAAAAGGAGAACCTGGAGCGCCTGTACAACGAGTTGCTGAACAAAGACTGGTTCATGACCCTGCTTGACTTAGAGGACTACATCAAGGTAAAGGATCAGGCATTCGCTGATTACGAGGATCAGCAGAAGTGGAAGAAGATGATGTTAGTGAACATCGCCAAAGCAGGCTTCTTCTCCTCCGACAGAACCATCGCAGAGTACAACAGAGACATCTGGAAGCTGAAATAAGCTGGAAAGAAAGTATAGAGACCCCGGTGCAGGAATGTACCGGGGGTTTATGATAACTTGAGAGTTAGTGAAATAGTTGTTCTAAAATCCACGCAGAAAGGGCTGCCCGCCCCGGACTCGGATGCTAGCTACAACTGTAGATTTTCTAAAGGAAAGTGGCCAAGTGCTTCTCATCATGACGGGGCCGCCTTTACGTTGCCATCCATGGCACTTAT
>OGEP01000946.1_pt1 | contig 35990 bp, 32 predicted proteins | sample 1570721 | NCBI WGS metagenome assembly OGEP01 (sample SAMEA2582131, study PRJEB24529) | metagenome | biome: Human gut stool | place: China | collected 2011 | reverse complement strand
CTTTGATCCCATTCTTTTACTAAATCTGGATATAAAGTCGCCAAACAATTATCTTCACATACTTTTTGATTTGAACAATATGGACACCCAGTACCTTTATTCCTACTATGCACAGATACTTGCCATTCATGTCCTTTATTACATTTCCACCATACTTTTTTTACACTATTAGCTACTACATCATTTGGTGTTAAATCTCCATTTCTTATCGAATCCCATTCTTTTGAAAGTTCTGAATTTATTGTTGCTAAACAATTATCCTTACATACCTTTTTATTTCCACAATAAGGACACCCTCTCCCTGCTGATCTATTATTTATAGGGGCTTGCCATTCATGTTCATTACTACATTTCCACCATACTTTTTTATTCGAAAAATTAGTTACATCATAAGGCGTTAATTTTTTATTTTTTTTGTTATTCCATTCTTCAGCTAGTTTTGGATTTACTGTTGCTAAACAATTTTCTAATGTAGCTATTTTTCCAGCACAATATGGACATCCATTGCCTCTAGCCCTATCACCTATTATAGCCTGCCATTCATGTCCATTACTGCACTTCCACCATACCTTTTTTCCACTACCACAAGTTACATCATTTAATGATATATCTTTATTTTTCGTAGGATGCCACTGTTTAGCTAATTCTGGCATCTTCTCTATTAAATAGTTTCCTTTATTTCTTCTTTTGCTTTCCATTATTCCAATATATCTCTCTTTTCCTAATTTTTATAAATATTATATATAATCTATTTTAACACCAATCTCCACAAAAACAACCACTGAACCCAAATGCACCTACCAAACTGACCAAAATCAACACCCCTAAACTTAAACGTACTCCTTAGGTCTTTAACAGTCATCACCCTTATACTCTAAAGTCCTAACCAGGTCTCCAAAAATCACACCATCCTGATTAAAATCCACTCATTCGACAAAAAACACCCTATGACATGACCCAAAAGTCCACCCTTACCGTGCTTTCTTCCCCTTTATCCAAACCAAAATACGAATAAAACTGATGAAAACATGGACCAAATAACTCCTCTACTATATAACTCTTATAAATAAAAAAAAGTAGATAATCTTAAGTCTGTACTTACCGATTTATCTACTCTTTTTATTAAGCTCCATTTTCTTATCTTAGTTATTCTATAATATTTTTATATATTAATATTTTTTAAGTAATATTATAATTTATCTATTTTTTTATGTAATAAAAAAATAGATATCTTTACAACAAGATATCTATCTTTATTAATTTATTTATGCTTCTATTAATTTATTTTCTTCTCTTTTTAATGCTTTTTTTAGCATTCCATAAGATGTGTAGTATATTACAAATACACATAATACTTTTACCATATTCATTGGCATTGAGTTAAATATATATGCTGCAGCAAATACTCCTACAATACCACCTATTGTTATCCATAGTGATGTTTTTCTTGGATAGTGCCCATCTTTTATAAATCTAGTACTCGCTATTGGCATAAGTACCGCACATGATCCCATCATTATTGGGAATGCACATTTTGGTGACATTCCAAGTATATATGTAGTTGCCATACATGGTGCATATAGTCCTATTCCTGCTGTCATTAATGCTCCGTATATGAAGTTTAATGTTACTCCTATGAATAGTTTTGAGCCGTAAAGACCTATGCTTTCTCCTCCAACTGGAAGAAGATTTACCCATGGAAGTCCCATAAATATTACACTCGCAGTTATAAACAGTGCTATTCCCATAGCAAGCTGTATTTTCTTTTCGTCTAGTTTTTCTACAATTCCTGCTCCAATGTAAGATCCCATTCCTGCAGCTATTAACATAGACACAAGTGTTGTTGAATCTACCTCTATAGCTGTTAAAAATATCAGTGCTTCCGTTATATTTGGTATAGCACAAGATATGTTTAGCATTGCAGGGAGCTCTTTATCTTTAAATTTCATCTTCATGGCTTTTCCCATAGCTATTATGACAGCAAAAGAACTTACCCCCAATGTGTCGAAAAAGTTACCTACCATCCCTGCTATTCCGGCTTTTACACAGCTTTCATCTTCTAGTCGATTTTCTCTTTTAGCTTTAGAATAATCGCTAATCATTAAAAATCCCTGCATTCCAGTAAATGATAGTAGTATAATTCTTATTAAATTTATCATTTTGTCCTCCTATATATCCAGCGCACTTAGCTGCCGGTATACCTTTGTAGTTATCCACTTTTCCTCAAGATATCAACATTTCCCCAAGATTTATCCTACTTTTCAACATGTTAATCTCTTTTAAAAGCGACGTTATTAATTATACTATAATTCTAAATATCTGTATACATTGGAAACCGCTTATCAAAAATAAAAAAACCGTTATGGAGAAATTCTACATAACGGTTGATTTTTATTTTATAGATTCTATTTTTTATTAAGCCTGTTTATTTTTTTTGCTAAACTGTGGTTTTAACATTGTTATTGAAGTATAAAGTATAACGAATACAACTAGCATTTTTAATACGTCCATTGGCATTATGTCGATTACTCTAGTTGCTAAGAATACACCTATTACCCCACCTATTGTTATCCATAAAGAAGCTTTTCTTGGATACTGACCTTCTTTTATGAATTTAGCTGATGCTATTGGCATAAGTACTGCACAAGAACCCATCATTATTGGGAATGCAACTTTTGGAGACATTCCTAAGAAGTAAACTAGTGCCATACATGGTCCATATAGTCCTATACCTGCTGTCATAAGTGCTCCTAGTATGAAGTTACCAACTACACCTATTACTAATTTAACACCTGATAATCCTATTTCATTACCGCCACCTGGCATTAAGTTTATCCAAGGATGAGATAAGAACATTAATATTGATGTTATAAGTAATGCAAGACCCATTACTAACTGTATTTTCTTTTCGTCCATTTTAGATATGATACCTGCTCCTATGTATGAACCAGCACCTGCTGCTGCAAGCATTGCTATTAATGTAACTGGTTCAACTTCTATAGTTGTTGTAAATATAAGTGCTTCTGTTACGACTGGTATTGTACAAGATACGTTTAACATACCAGGTATTTCTTTATCATGAACTTTCATTTTTGAGAATTTAGTCATAGCTACTATTGGTGCGAATGATCCTATACCTAATGTATCACCAAAGTTTGCTATAGCCCCTATAATTGCTGGTTTTAATGGTCCTTCTTCTTCAGAAGCTAGTCTACCATTCTGAGCTGACTCTTTATAGTCTTTTCCAAACATAAATGCGTAAATTACTGTTAAAACTCCTAATATTCCTCTGATTATATTTACCATTTACTCTACCTCCCACTTTTTATTATATTTTTTATTTTCTGAAAATTTAAAAGTTTTCACTAGGAATGGCTTGAAGCCATCCCTAGATAAAAACTATTTAACTAAGTTTGTTATGCGGTATACGAATATACCTTACTCAATACTATTTATTAAATGTGAACTCTTTACTCAATAATTATTTTAATATGAAACCATATTTAACTGGGTCATCTTCGTCTATTAAGAAGTTATTGAATCCTGTCATGTAAGCAGAACCAGTTATTTTTGGTAATACTGCATCGAATTCTCCAACTTTAGTAGTTCCTACTATTTCACCTTCGAATAATGTTCCTAATATACTTTCATATACGAATTTTTCGCCTTCTTTTAATTCTCCTCTAGCATGTAAAGTAGCTAATTTAGCACTTGTACCTGTTCCACAAGGAGATCTGTCAACCTGTCCCTGTCCGAATATAACAACGTTTTTGTAAGTTGCTTTTTCGTTAGTTGGTTCGTCCCATATTTCAACAAGGTCTACAGTTTTTATATGTTCTAATGTTGGGTGCTGTATTTCGATATCTCTGTTTATTATATCTCTTAATTCCATAGCTAAGTCAGTTAATTTAGCTGCATTTTTAGGTTCTATTTTTAATCCTAACTGTCCAGCGTTAACTATAGCGAAGAAAGATCCACCGAATGATATATCAAATTTAACTTTACCTACACCTGGTAATTCAACTTCCTGGTCTTTTTTGTATAAGAATGCTGGTACGTTGAATATAGAAACAGACTGAACTTTTCCGTTTTCTACTTTAACATCACCTTTTATTATTCCTGCAGGAGCTTCCATAACAACTTTTGTTACAGGTTCTTCCATTGGAACTACACCAGTTTCAACTGCAACTGTCATTGCACCTATTGAACCGTGACCACACATGTTAAGGTATCCGCCACCGTCCATGAATATTATACCGAAGTCAGCATCTGGATCACAAGGCTGAGTCATAACTGAACCGAACATATCATTGTGTCCTCTTGGTTCTAACATTATAGCTGTTCTTATGTGATCTAAATGATCTTCTAAGTACTGTTTCTTTTCTGGCATTGTATTACCTTTTATGTTTGGTATTCCACCTACAACTATTCTAGTTGCTTCTCCAGCTGTATGAGAGTCTATAGCCTGAATTGTTCTGCTAAATTTCATAACAATTTCCCCCTTAGTTTATTGCCTTTGGCAATTATATTTTAAGTCTTTCATAAAGACTTATTTGCGAATTCAATTCCAGATATGTTAATTATAAAATAAACTATCTGTTATAATAAAAAAGTTTTCAATTAATTTTTTTAATATTATCTATATTTTATTATATATTGTATGATTTCTTTTTTCTTTTATTAATTTGAAATCTTTTTCCTTATATCTCTATTATATAATAAAATTGTATTTTTGTCATCTATTTATCAATATTTTATTATAATTTTTTTTAATTATTATAGAAGTTATCTATATATTATTTTATTGAGATTTGAGTTTGTATATTATTTATATTCTGACTTTTTGTAACGCGATAACATAATTCTTAAAATTATTTACCCCGTTTTCTCATTTTTAGTTTAAGGAACGCAAGAGCTTTTCTTGCATCAGTTTTATCGACGTTGTTTTCGCCTACTATTTCAGTTTCTGTTCCAGATTCTGATTTGTTTATATCTACTATTGTGTCCATATATTCATTAGTAACTACAAATTTTGCATTTGTACCATTAAAAGTTACCCCTACTGTTGGGATTCCTCTTTTACCTATTTCTTCAAATGTGTTTGCATAGTCAACATGTGAGTTTCCCCATCCATCTGCAGATAGTATTACTCCATCAGCTCTCATACCTTCTAACCACTGAGCTGCTCTCTGTCCAACAAGATTTTTATATTTATTATCCTGAGGAGTACCTACTACTACTACACCTAATAGATCTATGTCAGTATCTTCTGAGCATATTTCTAGAATAGGATCTCTGAAATGATGTAAAGATGTTTCTTTAGTTGAAGGACCTATACCCATAATTTTCCAACCCCTTCCTTATACTAATGCTCTAAGAGCACCGTCTCTATATTCATTAGGAGAAAGTATCATCGGCATATTGCACATATCTATAATAGATGTTCCTCCTTCAAAACCACTTGGCTCATCAGAGAATAACTGGTTGTCATACATTGCTCCCTGACCAGCAATCTGTTTAACTATTACAACTTTTTTTCCACCAGGTCTAACTTTATCGAAGAATTCATGAGATTCTGAAGCATGACGCCCATCTTCTCTCTTTAATATAGCTCTTATATCCTGGATAAAATCATCACATGCTTTGAAGCAGGCATTTGGTAGATGTCTATCGTATGGAAGTCCACCTTTGATAGTAACATCCATGTGTATTATGTAGTCATTTTCTGATGGAGTACCACATTTACCTAAAACCATCTGTTCAGCAAGTCTACCTTCTGATGATCCAAATTCATGCATCTGTCTTCCATCTTCATCAACTCCTGTAAGCATTACATAAACACCTGTTATAGTGTGTGTAAGACCTTCTCCAAGAGTTCCTAATACTTTAGTAGATATTGGTATAATATCCATTATTGTGTTAATATCCCTGTCATAAGCATCAGGGTTTTTAGCTTTAGGTTCAATTATTTCTAGCTTTATATCGGTTATTAAATCATCAGCATCAATTAATTCTTGAACTCTATTCTTATTCAATAGAAGTTTTTTTCCTTTAATTGCTACCGCTGATCCCATTTCCACTTCTTCCATGTGGAATGCTTTAACAGCCAATCTTCTCATCACTATCTCTTCCATAATATTGACCACCTTTTTTTAAACCCCCTCCCCGGATAACCGGAAAGGGGGTATTTTTATTTAATGGATAAACCCACTATTTAAGCTCACTAACTATATAGCAGCGTGGTATTCAAATGGTAATGGAACTATTTTACCAGCTGATGGTATTTCTACTAACTGCTGTAAAGTAGCTTTTAATATACCAGTCTGCATTTCAACGTTGTGAGGTTCACCAGCATTAGCACCCATTGGAACCATTGGAGCAACTGCTCTTGGAGATCCATTCTGTCTAACAACTGGAGGTAAAGCTGCTATTATTATTGAAGGTATACCAGCTTCTTCTATTGCTCTCTGCACGATCACGGCAGTTCTATGGCAAGTACCTCAACCAGCTGTCATAACGACACCGTCAACATTTTCTTCTTTTAATTTTCTAGCGATTTCTGGACCAGTTTCTTCTGTGAATACGTGCTGGTTACCACCACCACCCATGAATGTGTAGTGCATTGGTGCAACAGCTTTTATGAATCCTTCTGCTGCTAGTTCATGTAATCTTTCTATAGGGAACATGCAGTTGATATCTCTATTAACGTCAGAGTTATCATATCCCCCATGTGATACCATTAAATCTTCTGGTTTAGCTGTATCTGGTACCATTCTGTAACCAGTATCACCAGCTAGGTTAAATCTTTTATCAGTTTTTAAATGTACACCTGCTGCTGTAGCTAAAGCTATAACCATGTCTTTTAATTCTTTAGTTACAGGAGTCCATACTGGAGGAGGTGTTATTGGAACGAATATTTCAGACTGAAGTCCTTTTACTGTAGTAAGACTCATTGTTTAATCTCTCCCTTCAAATTTAAACTTAAATAATATATTTTTAAGTTCATGTTGTTTACAATTTTAGATTTCTTATTTGCTTTCTTCTTCAATTTCTTTTAGAAGTTGCTTTTTAAGATTTTCTCTTGTTCTAGCCATTACTTCGGCTTTTTTCTTTTGTTCTCTCAGAATGTTTTCTACATACTCTGGATTAGGATCTGGACTTAATACCTCAGGATAACTTAGCATAAATCCAACTTCTTGTCCTATCTTCGGTTCGTAGTCAGTTATAAGCATTCTGCTAGGTATTTTGAACTGTCCAAGTCTACCTTTAAGATCTATAGTGAATGCACCATCGTGTATTTCAACTATAACACCTTCGAAGTATGATTCTGAAGAGATATATCTTAATTTTTCCATTTAGATACCTCTTTCTTGTTAGTTCAATTTATTTTTATTTTAGATTTAGAAAATTAAATGTTCTTATTTTTCTATTTCTTTTACTTCAACTATTCCTGCTTCTATATCATCTTTTTCGTAGATTTCTCTTCTCTTCTTAGATGTTGGAAGTACAGTTTCATTGTCTTCTAATTCTATTTTTATTCCTAATTCTTTTTCTATTGCTTCTATGTTGTTTAATTTAACGTTAGGGTTCCATTTTCTTTCTGGAGCTTTAACTTCAACACCTGACATAGCATTTTTAAGCATGCACATTATTCTTATAGCTTCTTCTGGAGCTAATGTGTTGTTTCCAAGTATTTCGTTTTCTATACCCTGTCTAGATTTGTTGTTATCTACCATGTGAGTCATGTATTTGTTACCAACAACTAGAGCACCCTGAACAGCTGAGTAAGTAACACCAACTACTGGCACACCTCTCATACCTATCTGTTCTATATGAGATGCGAAGTCTATATGGTTGTTACCGAATCCTTCTGTAGTAACTACAGCACCGTCAACTTCCATAGCTTCAACTAACATACCTAATCTTCTAGATACATAGAATTTTTCAGAGTTAGCCTGTGGAGATCCTACGAATACAACACCTACTAAATCTACTTCTTCATCTTCCATAGCTCTTATTACTAATGGTTCTCTCCAGTAATGTCTAGACATTTCTTTTGAAGCAGGTCCTATACAAGTTAATGCATGTATACCACCGTCTAATACTTCAAGTGGAGATAATACAACTGGAACGTTACCTAAGTCAACGTTTGGTCTAGCACCTAATGTACCAACTGGTTCAGATGGTAATATTAAGTTATCGTGCATTGCACCCTGTCCCATTATTTCTTTAACTATAACTATTTTCTTTTTACCTTCTCTTCTGAACTGATCTATAACCTGAGTATCAACTACTAAAGATTCATCAGCTTTCTTTAAGGCTTCTCTTATTTCCTGAGTTATGTAGTCAAATGCTTTGTGAGCAGCTAGAGGTCCTGGTCTTTCCATGTTAGTACCTTCTTTTATAGTTACTTCACCTTTTATGAATATTTCACCTTTATCAGCTGCACCTGGTCTACCCCACATCATTGTAGTAGACATTTCACCTTCAGAAGAACCGAATTCACCTATCTGAACTCCGTTAGCATCTGTTCCTGATAATACCATTACAACACCATCTATAGTTCTAGTGATACCTTCTCCAAGTTCACCTTCTTCTTTAGTTGCTATTGGCTGTATATCAAGTATAGCTTCTGAATATTCGTTGTATCTATCTGGAGTTATTATATCTAACTTCATGTCGTAAACTAATTCTTCAGTGTCAACTGCTTCTTTACATAAGTCTTCTGGAGTTCTTAATGTTAAAGTAGTTCCTTCTATTTTAGTTTCTTCACCAAATACAACTTTGTCTATTTTGAAGTGTTTTTTAGTTAAGCTTCTTATTAATGTAGTTTTTTCTTCTTTTTTAGCTTCTTCAACAGCTGGAACTGCTGCTTCTGCTACTGCTGCTGGAGCTACTGGAGCTGGAGCTTCTGCTGCACCACCCATTGCACCTAAAGGTATTTCTAAGTTTATATCTTTACCTTCTCCTATGTGAAGTTTGAATACTCCACCTGCTAATGATACTGGAGCTGCTGCTGGAGCTACTGGAGCTGGAGCTGCTTCAGCTACTGGAGCTTCTTCTACAACTTCTTCTTCAGCTGCTGCTTCTTCTCCTGCTGAGAATCCTTCAGCGTTTTCTGGAGTAAGAGCTGTTAAAGCATCACAAGTTGCTGTTAATTTAGCACCTAAAACCTGTCCTATTGTTAATGTGTTTTCTGGTAAAACTAATAATCCTGATTCAACTAAGTCTGGGAATATAGCTGGATCCTCTAAGTTAGCTGGTTCTACCACTGTCCCTGCTTCAAATCTACAGCATGTTACTGCTGGGTCATTAGCGTGGGCCTGAGCTGTTTCTACAGTTATTGACATAGCAAAATACCTCCTAAAATTTTATTTTTTCTTTATACAATCTCTGTTCAAGTCCTCTTATACGCAACTTGTACTTTGATTATCCGGTGCTCTATTTTAGAGCACCGGTAGATTACTATGTTTTTATATATATTTGAATTTTAATAATTCACTTGGTTATTATAATTCCATAGCGGCTGCTACACCTAATGGAATCTGTAAGTCTATATCTTTTCCTTCCCCGATGTGAAGTTTTAAGTATCCAGAACTTACACTTACTGTTGTTGCTGCTGGAGCAACTGGATTAGATTCTACTATTTCGCTTTCTACAACTTCAACTTCTTCTTCAGCAGCTTCTTCTTCTCCTGCTGAGAATCCTTCAGCATTATCTGGAGTAAGTGCTGTTAAAGCATCACAAGTTTTAGTTAATTTAGCTCCTAAAATCTGTCCTATTGTTAATGTGTTTTCTGGAAGAACTAGTAATCCTGATTCAACTAAGTCTGGGAATATAGCTGGATCTTCAAGATTTGCTGGTTCAACTACTGTTCCTTCTTCAAATCTGCAGCATGTAACTGCTGGATCATTTGCATGAGCTTTTGCTGTTTCGATTGTTATAGACATAATAATAAACCCCCTGTTTACTATCTTATTAGATTATAAGATTTGTTTTATTTTTTTCTTCTGTATAATCTATGTCCGCCTGCTCTTAATGAATGATCTGTACTGTGATATACAGGCAATCCTAACCTAGGTGCCACTTGCATAACTGTGTTTGTTCAGTCTTCGCAGTTACTTATTAGTAACGCTTCAGCACCTTTTCCTTTTAGTTTAAGAACTGTTTCTGCCTGTCCTGGACACATACCAGGAAGTGAACATCTGTATCTTCCTCTACCATCATCTGTCATTCTCTTACATCTTTCTTCTGCAACTACTTCTGCACCCATAAGAGAAGCTATTTCGTGTAGTCTTGCTTCCTGAGCTCCACATTCACAGCAGATGATTCCTAATTTTCTTTTTTCCTGAATTAGCGGCATAGATACGATTATACCACCTAATGTTTTTGTTACAGGTGAATCTAATTCTCCATGTTTACCTGTGAAAGGTCCACCAAGAACTATTTCACCATATGGTTCTAATATTCCACCACACTGGTCTATAAAGTAACTTACAGGCATTCCTATTGGAACGTTTAAGAATACTCTACCAGTCTGAGCGTCTGCATCTTTAACTCTACCAGCTACTGTTAAATCTTTAGTTATAACTGGTTTTCTTTCTTCTATAGCTGCAACTACATTTTTAACTGTTTCAACATTTGATATTATAGCTTTTGCTACACTTGGAAGCTGACCTGGTTCAAGTTCAACTCCTAGTAATTCTCTAACTATAACTCTTTCATCTCCTGCTGGATACATATTTGGAAGATATTTTATTTCTATATTATCTTCGTTTTTAGTTGCTTTTCCTAGAGCTATAAGCTGTTTTGTGTGATGAGGTTTTATAGCTATATAACCTTTAGCAGCTTTAGTTATTTCTAATAAATATTTAAGTCCTCTTACTAATTCTTCTGCATGGCCTTCTATGTAAGCCATGTTGTGAGCTAGTATAGGTTCACATTCAGCTGCGTTTACGATTACGTAACCACCTTCTATATCACCTTTAAATTTTATACCAGCTGGGAATCCTGCCCCACCTGCTCCAACAACACCTGCTTCTATTATTGCGTCAAGATTAGATTCTGTATCTTTTATCTTAACGAATTCTTCAGGCTGTTCTTCATCCGCTTCTATAAGTATAGCTGTTTCAGTTATTTCTTTAACTGTTCCGTATACTGAAGAATGGATGTTAGCACCTAGACCTGTTGGTTCTGCTATTAGCTGACCTTTTTTTACATGTTCCCCAACACTTACTATAGGCCGGCAAGGAGCACCAACATGCTGTCTTAGTTCTAATCTAAGTACCATATTAAATCACCCCCATATTAATCTGTCGCACTATTAATTATAAGCAATTTCTATGCCAAAGTTCACAACTAATGTTTTTTTCTATAATAACATTGAAATTGCTCGATATTTAGTCATATCTTTAAATTAATTATACCAAGTTAAAGTGATAATTACAAGCGTTTTCAGGGTTATTTATGTCAGATTTTCGACAATTTAACGTTTTATCAGTCTAAAACTTTAAATAAACTAACACCTTTTGTTTATTTTTAGCTATTCGTTAGATAATTATATAACTTTCGTCGATTTTTAGACATTTTGTCGATTTTTAGACGTTTTTCGGCCGATTTTTATAAAATATCTCTTTTATAGCTTTTTTTTATAGTTAAAAAATTATTTTTCAAATTTACATTTATAATTAAATTAATTTATAAATTTATTTAATTCCATATAAATCTAACTTATAATACAGCGTAGTCCTAGGAATATTTAAAATCTTTGCAGCTTTAGCCTTATTTCCATTTGACATTTCTAAAGCTTTTGTAATATTTTTTATTTCTAACTTTTCTATAGCAGAAGTTAAATCAAGAGGATAGTCTTCATCGTCATTAGAATTTTTTGCACTCTCTACTATATAATTAGGTATATCGTCTTTTTCTATTATAGAAGAGTCCGATAATACGACCATATTTTCTACAGTATTTTTTAATTCCCTTATATTACCCTTCCATCTATAGTTTTCCAAAATCTTATACGCTTCTTTACTCAATGTAAGACGTGGCTTGCCATTCTCCCTACACATCTCATCTAAAAAATGGTGTAATAGAATTGCAATATCCTCTTTTCTCTCTCTTAAAGGAGGAATTTTTATCTCAACAACATTTAATCTATAGTATAAATCCTCTCTAAACTTCTCTTCTTTTACCATCTTTTCAAGATCCTTATTTGTTGCAGAAATAATTCTAGGATTTATTTTGATAGTTTTTTCTCCTCCAACCCTTCTGACTTCCTTCTCCTGAAGAACCCTCAGAAGCTTTGCCTGCATATTTAACGGTAAATCTGCAATTTCATCTAAGAACACAGTCCCATCTTTTGCAAGTTCAAAAATACCACTCTTACCTTTTTTATTAGCTCCAGTAAACGCTCCAGACTCATATCCAAAGAACTCACTTTCAAATAATTCAGCTGGGATAGCACTACAGTTAACTGGAACAAAAGCCCCTTTTCTACCACTCTGCTCATGTATAGCTCTAGAAAACACCTCTTTACCAGTACCACTCTCTCCCCAAATAAATATACTACTGCTAGTCTTTGCAACCTGTTTAGCAATAGCCTTGGCCTTTTCTATCTTATCACTCTTTCCTAAAATACCTTCAAAAACACCATTAGATAAATTCTTTACCTCATCCTGAAGATATTTCAACTTTTCATTAGTTTTTTCTAGCTCAAAAGATAAATTTCTAGCCTCTGTAACATCTAGCTCTGTACATACAACTCCTACAAACTCTCCACCAAAGAAAATTGGATTTGCGTGTACAAGCCCGTACATATCTTGCTTCTTATATGTAGAATAAACGCCACTTATCCCAATTCTTCTTCTAAGAACTCTCTCACAAATAGTATCTTCAAGAAAGTCGCTTATAGGTCTACCTACAATTTCATCTGATTTTATACCGTATCTTTCTTCCATGAAGCTGTTCCATAAAATAACAACTCCTTCATCATTTACAGCACAAATTCCTTCCTTAATATGTCCTATTATATATTTAAGTGTAATCCCGTATTCTTCAAGTTGCATATAAAGGTAATCTCTTATATGCTCCTGTCTTAAAATACCAAGTATCTTCCCAAAATTGTCTACAACTGGCAAAATACCTATATTTTCCTTTATCATGAGATTCCTACATTCATCTATAGGCATACCTTTCTTTACGCTTACAACATTTTTCTTCATTATATCCTTTATTTTTACATCTTCAATTCCTTCACTATTAAGACCTAAATTATGAATATCCGTTATAGAAATTATTCCACTCATATCACCGTCGTCATTAAGTGCAACCAAGGTCTTTTTATTCGCCTTTATAATCTCACTCACTGCATTCTTTACCGACTCATTTTCATTTATCGTATTAAAATTTATATCCATAACGTCTTCAACATTTTTCATTTCTGGTATAGAAAACATCGCATCACCATCCAAATCCATTTTATATTTTCATTATACCATAACAGATGACTCGCTTATGTAAGATAGCTTTTAAAAATAAGTAAATTCTCTTTAAATTTAGACGATTTTGGTTTAATATATTATTATACAATCATTGAGAGGGAGTGATGAAATGTTTGAAAACTCGTCAGAAGAAATTGTATATCATAAACTTTTGATTTTACATATATTAAAAAAAGCGGAAATGCCTTTAACAAATTCACAGATAACTCAGGTAGTGCTAGACACAGAGATGATGAATTACTTTTCACTTCAGTCGCTACTTTCTGAGCTTACAGACAGCAAACTAATTGCTACATATAAAGAATCTGGTAGGGAGTACTACACCCTTACATTAAATGGGGAGGATTCACACGATTACTTCTCTTCTAGAATTCCTGAAACTGTTGTCGAAAAAGTGGACAAATACATAAGTTCAAATAAAGGCAATCTTCTTGCCGATACTCAGATTAAATCTAGCTTTGTCAAGCAGAGCGAAAATGAATACATAGTAAATCTAAGGGTAGTTGAAGACCAATCAAATCTTATAGATTTAAATCTAAATGTATCTTCTGAAAAACAGGCAAATAGTATATGCAATACTTGGAAAAAGAACGCATCTGAAATGTACACAGAGATAATCTCTCTATTAATAGAAAAAAGAGATAATTAAAATATATATTATATTTTTTCTTTAATTTAACATTTGTTTTTTTATATAATGTTTACCATACAATATTCGATGTGTTATAATCTTAAAATGAAAAAGGGACCTAGTCCCTTATTTTATTGAATAATTTACTTGAAAAGGAGATTGAGATAATGAAAAAAGTTACTTTCGCACCAAGCGGTGTATGCTGCAAAATGATGGAATTTGAAATCGATGACAACAACAAACTACACAATGTTGTTTTCACAGCTGGATGCAACGGAAACCTTAAAGGTATAGCTAAACTAATAGAAGGTATGGATGCTCAGCACGTAGCGGACTTATTAGAAGGAAACACTTGTGGAAATAGACCTACATCATGTCCAGACCAGCTTTCAAAGGCAATAAAAGAAAATTTATAAAATAAAAGAATATAAACCTAAAATAAAAAACGGGTATCTCTAAATAACACTATAATTATTTGGATATACCCGTTTTTATTATTCTTTTTTTCTATACATCTTTTAATAACTATTGATTTAATTATAAAACCAATTCTTATGTTATCATTTGTCAATTCTATAACTTTCGCTATTTTACAAACGTTTTTAGCATTTTTTATTCAATTTTAAATTACTATAAATTTTTTCGATAGGTTTGAAATTATACATTCGTAAATATCAATAATCAAGCTTATTGACTATTATACATATATGGTTTAAATTGAATGTGTCAACAGAAATATAATCAGACAACATCAAATGACACTTTCTTTTGTAAGTTTTGATTTGATAAGTTAAATTTTTATACGAGTACAAGCTGTTAATTAAAAAAAGCCGAAACTATTTGTTTCATGTTTGCAGATACGAAAAATAACTTGACTTCCCAAAATTCAATTTATAACTTTCGTAGCCGATAACTGGAAAACAAATCATCTCAGCCTATGAATATTATATAATAAATGGGAATAAAAATCACCCTTTCTGTCGCGCTTTTTTATATTTATTTTTAGGTTTTGTGATTTGTGTTGATTAAAATTATATTAATTAATTAGTTTGTATGTTGTAAATTAAAATTAAACTATTTTCATTTAGTGTTAATCCCCAACTAACATTATTCAAATACTTATCATTGTGTCTGTTTTTCCAGTATATCGGTTTATTTGAAGAACATTAAGGAGGATATTCCACATGCAGATAAATTACGATTTTTTACTTAGCCAGGGCGTTGGAGCACCTAGTGAACCAGTTGTTGAAGTTGGCGAAGAAGTAAAAAGAGGACAGCTTATAGCTAAATGTCCAGATGGAAAACTTGGACAGAATATACACGCTAGTATATACGGAGTTGTAGAATCAATAGATGATAAAAAAATAACTATAAAAGCTAATGAAGAACAGGATGATAAGTTCGTTGAATTAACTTCAACTGAACCAATAGACCTTGTTAGAGAAGCTGGTATAGTTGGACTTGGTGGTGCAGGATTCCCTACTCATGTAAAACTTGGTAAACCATTTGAAAAAGGTGGTGTACTTCTTATAAATGCCGCTGAATGTGAACCAATACTAGATCACAATATGAGATATATAAACGAAAATGCTGAATACGTAGTAAAAAGCGTTAAAACTGTAATGGATATGGTTAATGCAGAAAAAGCTATAATAGGTATAAAGAGCTTACATACAGAAGAAATAGCTAAGCTTGAAGCTGCTATAGACTGCGATAACATAACTATACATGGCCTTGAAAATATGTACCCAATGGGTGAAGAAAGAGCATTAATAAGAGAAGCTTTAGGTACTTTATTAAACGTAACTGATCTTCCTCTTGCTGCCGATGCAATAGTTATAAACCTTGAAACATTATACAGAATTCAGGAAGCTATAGAGTTCAAAAAACCTCTAATAGACAAAGATATGACTGTTGCTGGTTTAATAAACGACGAAAACATAAAAACATTTAGAAATGTTCCAATAGGTACTACTGTTGGTGAAATGATAGAAAGAGCTGGTGGACTAGCTACTGAAGAATACGGAGAAATAATAATGGGTGGACCTTTCACTGGAAAGAGAACTACATTAGACTCTCCAATTGTTAAAACTACAGGTGGTATAATAGTTACTAATCCATTCTGGAAAGCTCCTGAAAAAATGGGTCTTCTAGTTTGTGCTTGTGGTGGAAACAAAGAAAGACTAGAACAGTTAGCTGAAAGTATGGGCGCTAAAGAAATAGTTGGTGTAGAATACTGTAAACAGGCTATAGAAATGAAAAACGGTTCTCGTAAATGTGAAAACCCAGGACATTGTCCAGGACAGGTTCAGAAAGTTATGAACTTAAAGAGAGCTGGTGCAGAAGCTATAATTATAAGTAACTGTACTGACTGTTCAAACACTGTAATGTCTTGTGCTCCTCAGCTTAAAGTGCCAGTATTCCACTGTACAGATGCCGCTTTAAGATCAGTAGGAATGATGCTTATAAGAAAAATCAAAAAATAAAAATTTACAAAATCTTTATTAACAAGATTTAAACTTTTTAAAATGTAAATATATAATCGTGATTTAAAAGTCACATACTTAGTAATTAATTAATATGATTGCAAAATTAACCTTTTAAAATATAACCAACAAAAGAGGGCTTGGATGTCTTTCCTACATCTGAGCCTTCTTTATATTACAACGACAATCTGCAGAACTTTGCATCCTTTTGAAAACTTCGCTTGAGAAAAGCAAAGTTAGAAGCCTGGAGTAAAATATAATATCGAAGTTTCTTGCTAAATTTTCGCTAAAAATATACTCATTCCAATTTTAAGCATAAAAAGAGCCGCTACAATTTCTTGCAGCAGCTCATTTTTCCTATATAAAATTAATCAAATTTTGGAGATAAAGGCATATCCCAAGATTCATGATCAGTATGAAGTAATTTGTGAGCTTTTTCTGACATTGGCGCTCCTAAATAATCTTCATAAACTTTAACTATTGATGGATTTTCATGAGAGAATCTTAAATTAGCTTCTTTATCTAATTTATAAAGATTATCTACTCTGTTAGAAGTCTGACCTAAATGTATAGGCTGACCTCCACCACCTGAACATCCACCAGGACAAGCCATAACTTCAACAAAGTCGTATTCAACTTCGCCATTTCTTATAGCCTGTATTAATTTATCAGTGTTTTTAAGTCCACTTGTAACAGCAGTCTTAACAACAGTTCCGTTTATTTCTATCTGAGATTCTTTCCATCCATCCATTCCTCTAACTTCTTTGAATGCATCTGGATCTGGGTTTTCACCAGTTACTAAGTAGTATGCTGAACGTAATGCTGCTTCCATAACACCACCTGTAGCTCCGAATATAACTCCAGCACCTGTACCTACACCTAGTGGCATATCGAATTCTTCTTCTTCAAGATTAGCAACATCTATATGTTCTGCTCTTATCATTCTATCAACTTCTCTAGTAGTTATAACAACATCTACATCTTTGTCAGCTTCTGTATCGTTGATTGTTGGTATATCACATTCATGTTTCTTAGCTATACAAGGCATTATAGATATTGAGTATATCTTATCTGGAGAAACATCTAATAATTCTGCATAGTATGATTTAGCTATAGCCCCGAACATCTGCTGTGGAGATTTTGAAGTAGATAATAATTCTACCATATCTGGGTAATGAGATTTCATATATCTTACCCAACCTGGACAGCATGATGTAAACATTGGGAATTTATTATTTTCTTTATTTTTAAGTTTTTCAACAAATTCACTACCTTCTTCCATTATAGTAAGGTCGGCACTGAATGTTGTATCAAATATGTAGTTGAATCCCATTTTTCTAAGAGCTGCAACTAATCTCTTAACTGTAGCTGCTTCTCTTTCAAGACCTAAAGATTCTCCCCAAGCTGCTCTAACTGCTGGAGCAACCTGAACTACTGTTATTTTTTCTGGATCTGCTAAAGCATCGAATACTTTATCAACATCGTCTCTTTCTCTTAAAGCCCCTACTGGACAGTGAGTTATACACTGACCGCAAAGTGCACAGTCAGACTCTTCTATTTTTCTATTTAAAGAAACCACTACATCAGTTCTTGAACCAGTGTTTCCAACTTCCCAAATTCTAGTGTTCTGAACATTTTCACATACCTGAACACATCTCATACATTTTATACATTTTGAAGAATCTCTTATAAGTGGGAAATCTTTGTTCCAAGGTTTTTTCTTGAATTTCTGATTGTATGGAAGATCTATTATTCCTAAATCATTAGAAATTGTCTGTAATTCACAGTTTCCACTTCTAACACATGTAGCACATCTACAATCATGCTGAGATAATATTAACTCAACATTTACTCTTCTTGTTTCTCTTACTTTTGGGCTATTAGTATGTATAACCATTCCTTCTTCTACAACATTATTACATGCTGCAACTAACTGGTCACATCCTTCAACCTCAACAACACATACTCTACAAGCACCTATTTCATTTATATCTTTTAGGAAGCAAAGAGTAGGTATTTTTATTCCAGCCTGAGCAGCTGCATCTAGTATTTTAGTACCTTCCTGTACTTCTACTGCTATTCCGTCTATTGTTAGTCTTACCATCTCTCTACTCTACCTCCTCTGAATATTCCGTAACCGAATTTATCACATCTTAAACATCTTGAAGCTTCCTGCATAGCACCTTCACAAGTCATGCCACATTCAATTTCTTCAAAGTTAGTTTTTCTTTCTGATGCTGGTTTTTCAGTTATATTAACTCTACCACAAGCTGGTTTATTTTCTAATCTAGGCTGTGGTATTTCTACATCACATTCTATTTTGTGGTTGAATCCAAGATACTGGTCTATATTAGCAGCAGCTGTTTTACCTGCAGCTATAGCTTTTATAACAGTAGATGGTCCTGTTGCACAGTCCCCACCTGTAAATACTCCTGGCATTCCTTTTATTGAAGTATCATCTAAAGATATTAAATTACCCCATTTAGTTGGTATACCGAAGTCTTCACAATCTTTATAATCTATATTCTGTCCTATAGCAACTATTACTATATCACATTCTATTCTTTCTTCTGGTAAGTTAGCTTTTACTGGTTTTGGTCTACCTCTATCAACTTTTCCTATTAACTGAGGCTGAGTCCAAAGTGCAGCAACTTTTCCATTTTCATCAGCTTCAACTCTAGCTGGAGCCTGAAGTGTAACAAGTTCGCATCCTTCTGCTTCTGCACCTTCTATTTCTTCAAGAAGAGCTGTCATATCGTCTTTTCTTCTTCTGTAAACTATCTTAACTTCATCTGCTCCTAATCTTACTGAAGATCTAGCAGCATCCATTGCAACGTTACCTCCACCGATAACAGCTACTTTTTTACCTGTGAAGTCTGGTTTTTCACCTAAACCTATATTGTGAAGCATTTCAACAGCAGATACAACTCCTTCGCTGTCTTCACCTTCCATATTAAGTTTTTTGTCAAGCTGAGCACCTATTGTTATGAACATTGCATCGTACTCATCCTGTAATTCTTTTAATGTAACGTCTTTTCCTATATTAACGCCGTATTTAACTTCTACTCCTGTAGATAATATAGCATCTATATCTTCATGAAGTCTTGCTTCTGGTAGACGGTATTCTGGTATACCAAAGTGAAGCATTCCTCCTAATTTATGTTCTTTTTCAAATACAACTGCTTTGTGTCCCATTAATGATAAGAAGTATGCAGCAGTAAGACCTCCTGGTCCTCCACCTACTATTGCAACTTTTTTACCTGTTGATGGTGCACATTCTGGTGCTGGAACAATTCCTGCATTATCAGCTGCAAATCTTTTTATACCTTTTATATTTATAGAGTCATCTATCATATTTCTTCTACATTTTGCTTCACATGGATGTTCACAAACAAGAGCACAAGCTGTTGGGAATGGATTGTCTTTTCTTATTAATCTTATTGCATCCCGATATCTTCCTTCTCTAACAAGTGCTATATATCCTGGAATATCAACTCCTGCTGGACATAGGGCAACACAAGGAACTGCCTGGTCTTTAAATGACTGAGAACATACTCCATGTTCTATATGAGAAACGTAATCGTCTCTGAAGCCCTGAACTCCCTGTAGAACCATTCTAGCTGCTTCATATCCTATTGCACAATCAGCAGAATTTACTATAACTTTAGCTGTTTTTTCTATTAAGTCTATAGTTTCTAAATCTGCTTCTCCCTCTAAAACGTCTGTTAATAGTGCTTTTAACTGTTCAAGTCCAACTCTACATGGAACACATTTTCCACAAGACTGGGCATGACACATAGTTAAGAAAGATAAAGATAAATCAACTGGACATAGTGCTGATGGTCCAGCTTCTAGTCTTCTTTCTAAGTCTTTATAAAGACCGTCTACTACTTTCTGAGCACTGTTTGGTGTTGTAAGTATAAGTCTGCTCATCACATATCCTCCAATATAAAGTTAATTTGTTTTTAAGATTCATTAAAACTATATATAATTTTAACATATTTTTTTACTATAAAAAACCTTTTCTTTTTTACTTTGTTAATTACTATTATTCTCAACATAGTTTTATAATATGATATTTTGAAAGGTTTTACTGTATAATTTCTAATTCTAAATTGAAATTTTTGCAATTTATTTTTTCATTTTTAAGCTTAATTTTTATTTTTCTTTCTTTAAAAGTGTTTTTCATTAATTTTATTTTTTTAATATATTTCTTTATTTTTATTGATTTTTTATATATTCAATACTACCTTTAAAAAAATTTATTTTTATAGTTTTTTTCTATATCATTGTACTTTTAAAAGAATTTTCAGAAAAGTCCTCAATTCTACTTTTATATACTAAGTATAACGTAACATATTTAACCACAATTTCTTTTTTAGTTTTTTTAAATATAATTTTATTTTTACTTAAAAAAATGCACAGCCAAAAAATCAAATTTTTTCTCAGCTGTGCAATATTTCTTAAATTTATTATTTCAAATTTTATTTTTATTCTTCAAAAATTACATAGATTTTTTTTATAAATCTACAAATTTTAATAATATTTTCTTAATATTTTTCATAAATCAATATCAAAAAAATATTAATCCAATCAAATTTTTCACACTAATTTTCAATAATTTTTATGCCAATTTAATATCCCCTCATTACATCGACATATTTTTCAGGCTTGCCTGTTTCAATAAATGCTTTTAGATTTCTATAAACATTTTCAAAAAGCCTATCATTATTTCTGTCAGATACCCAAGAGTTGTGTGGAGTTATTATAAGATTTTCTACATTCCAAAGAGCTCTCTCTTTTGATAATGGTTCCTTATCAAAAACATCTAGTGCAATTCCTCTAAACTTAGGCGCATACTCTTCTAAATCATCTAAGTTTACAAGATTTCCTCTGCCTAAATTCATAAACACAGAACCTTCCTTCATCATTTCAAACTTATCTCTATTAATCATTCTTTCTGTTTCCTTTGTTGAAGGCATAACTGCGATTACAATATCGCACTCTTTAAAAATAATATCCATATCTTCTGATTTGAAACATTTATCGAAGTATTCTACATCTCTTCCAGAAGTATTAACACCCCATACCTCAACACCAAAAGCCTTTAATCTCTTGGCAGTTTCCATACCAATTCCACCAGTACCTAAAATACCAGCTCTCTTACCTACTAATTCTAAAAGGGACATATCAACCTTCCATAAAGACTCGTCCTGATTTTTGAAGAACTTTTTAGAATTCTTGTATATATTTAACACGTTCATCACCGCAAATTCTGCAATAGGAACACTATATCCTCCGTTATTATTTGAAAGGTATATATTATTTTCTACAAAAACTTCCTTTGGAATATGATCAAATCCTACACTAGCAAGCTGCAGGAATTTTAAATTCTTCATCTGAGAATAATCAAGCCTAGAAGTATAGTAATAAACATAGGCAACATCAACGCTGTTCACCTCTGGAGTATTTTGAAGCTTTCTATCCTCCATAAAAACTATCTCATATCCAAGGTCTTCTATCATCTTCATCTTTTCATCGTCGAATTTTTTAGTAATAAGTAATTTCATAATAACACCCCAATTTAACCTATATAACTTTTCTACAGACTAAACAACTACTGTATATGGTAGCTCCTTTTTCTCATCTGTTTTGTCCATATTGAATAATCTCTTTATCTTATTACCCATTAATTTTACCCTTGAAACAAGCGAAATATGCTCTAAATTGCTGCTAACAAGAGGTACAGACTGTATAACATCTCCGTACTGGTCTATGTAATCTAGGTACGCCACAGTAGTTTCTTCATTTGGTGTAGCGTCTATCTTCACATATCTAACCTTTTCAGTTATATCCTCGTTATTTTTAACAACACCGTAGCAATCTCTCTTAGGCTGTAAATCTATATTATCCAAATCTGATATATTGTCTATATTACCTGTTGCAACAGTTTCGCCTTTTTTACACATAAGCTTAGTTTCAAAATTTTCCCCTAAATTATAAAGTGCATTTGCAGACCGAACTCTGTCCTCTTTGCACCAGTTACCCATAACAACACCTATCATTCTGTTGTCTATGTCGCTTTTTCCATCTGAATTCATCTTATCTGTAAATACTAAGCAGTATCCTGCTAAATCTGTATATCCTGTTTTTAAGCCGTCTACATTTGAATACATATGAAGAAGTGGATTTGTATTGTAGTAATTGCAATCTCTTGAAGGATCGTGGTCAAGCTTGCAATCTGTAATAGCAATAGTTTCTTCTTCATAATCGTCAAGTAAGTTCTTTGTCATAGTAGCTATATCTCTAGCTGTAGAGTGGTTCTGTTTTGGATCGCCGTCTTTTTTAGTCCAGTCGTATATAGGTAGTCCATTTGGATTTATAAAATAAGTATTTTTCATACCTAATTCTTTAGCTTTTGCGTTCATTCTATCAACAAATGCATCTACATCGCCTTTGCATACATGAGATGCAATAGCAACTGCACCGTCATTTGCAGATACAATCATTAGCCCTTTTAAAAGCTCGTTGAATTTAACTTTTTCACCTTCTTTAAGGTGCATAGTAGATCCGCTAACTTTTAGCATCTTCTTGTCTATTGTCACTAGGTCATCTTTTTTAACTTCTCCGTTCTTTATCGCATCCTGAGCAACATAGAAAGTCATAACCTTACTAATACTAGCAAGTGGAACCTGTTTATCTGGTTCTTTTGAAGTTATAACCCTTCCTGTCTTTTGGTCTACTAGTATTGAATTTTTAGAGTATATCTCTGCAACCGGCTTTTTCTTTACTTCGGCTGCATAACCAGTGGCTGGCATAACAAATAGTACAGCCAACATAATTGCAGTTAGTTTTTTTAGTATTTTTCCCATATTATCTCCTTTACTAATTATAATTTTAATTATCTCACCTAAAACACATATCTTTTTTTATTTTACTACAAAATTTGTATACTGTATAGAAATAGAGACCAATCTTTAGATTTAAAAAATCTATTTTGGAATCAAAAATATAAATCTGTACAAAAATTAACATTTATACAAAAAATTAAAGGATTTGCCTATATTTTAGAGAATTTTAATATTAAATAAGTTCATATTAAATAAGTTCAATTTTTTACTTGGATTTTAAAAAGGAGTGATTTTTATGAATAGTATATTCCACAGAACTAGTGTAAGAAAGTACACTAATCAGCCTGTAGAACAGGAAAAAATAGAAAAAATATTAAGAGCTGGTATGGCAGCACCATCTGCAATGAACCAACAACCATGGGAATTCTACGTTGTAGAAAATAAAGAAGTGTTAGAAAAACTATCAAAATGTAGCCAATATGCGGGAAGTGTTGAAAAATCAGCAGTTACATTTGTCGTATGCTATAGAAACGACTCTCTTCGCGCTGATTATAGAGAAATAGATTGTTCTGCATGCACAGAAAATATGCTTCTTGAAATAGATCATCTAGGACTTGGAGCAGTTTGGATTGGTATCGCCCCAATAAAAGAAAGAATGGACGATGTCGCTAAAGTATTAGATATGCCAGAAAACCTAAGCGCATTTGCACTAATAGCTTGCGGATACCCAGAAAACATAAAAGAACAACAGGATAGATTTGAAGAAAATAGAATACATTATGTAAAATAAATAAAAATTTGCTAATATTTTGATACTATGAGAAGCATATGAGATATAGACAAACTTCTCTCCAGGCTTCGACGTGCGTGTTAGTAAATAGTTCTGTTGTAATTAAAACCCACGTCTGCAGATTGTCGAGAGAGTTTTGTCTATATCTCATATGCTACATATTATCAATAATTTTAGCAAATTTTATTTAATTCCATTGGAAATTCCACAATTTATTTTTGTATATTTTTTTAGCTAATTTGTCTATGTTAAAACTCTCCATATATTTGTCTACACTGTCTGGACAAAATGCGTAAAATTCTTCTGTAAACCTAATTTTATCCTCATCATCAACAGGTTTTTCAACTATATATTCAAGAGTGTTATGACTTATTTCAAAAGGAATTGCTCCGTATTTTTCAAACCAATACTTAGAAATCGACATAATATCCTCATTTCCTGGGCAATCATTCCAACCACCAAATGGAATATATGCAAATATTTCCCAAGGATTTTCCACAGGAATTTCTGCAATTAGGATTTCTCCATGCTTTTCCATTTCATCTTCAAAATCTAAATCATCTACATCAGCAGTTGGATCATCTTCTACCTCAAGCTCGTCCTTTTCAAGCTCATATCCACCAAAATACTCTCTATTATTCTCAATCATCTCGTCTAATAGATCTTTTCCAGCAGAAAAGTCCTTAGAAACCATATTTTTTCTATATCTTTCTATAACTTCACTGGTTTCAAAGTCTATTATTCCATTCTTGAAGAACTCATCTCTTTTTTTATTCTCCCTAATTCCCAAGTCCATTATGCTCTCAGAATCGTCGTCACTGTCTACAACAGTATTCATAATAACAGCATCTAGTAAATTATCACTTATATCCACAATAATAGGGATAAAATGCTCTTCTTTTGACCTTTGACGCGACTCAAGATATCCACATATGATATCGTTATCCTCAGTATTTAGTGGATAATATTTACAATTGCAGTTTAAAAAACTCTTCATTATCTTTGCTTGTTTAGACATTTCCTGCTCAATAGGAATTTTATTTTCTGAGCTCTCTATCTCACTAGGTATATTTTCTATGTAGTTTTTTTCATTTTCAATTAGTTCTTTTAATTTATTTATCAACATAAAAGCCTCCTAAAAAGGTCTTATTTTTTATAACTACTCAATTAAAAGTATATACTTCATAGATTATTTTTTCAAGAAAGTCGTATTTTCAGCAGAATAATCACCAATCTATCTTAATTTTGTCGATTTTCACTCACCTAGTTCTATTTTTCTTCTTCATCTTTTGGTGGGAAAAATCTCTTTTTAAAGTAGAAATCTGCCCCGTAAATAGCAGCAACCGGATTATGTCCTGTCACTCTGTCTTTTGTCACACCAGTTGTAACTAATGCATCAGAGTATTTGTAGAATAAGCTATCGTGCCCTACACATAGCCCCATCACAATATTTAGCTCAGTTCCAGCTTCATTTAAAAGCTTAGCCTGAAGAATTGGGTTGCACATATTTTCACCGATTTCGTTGCATCTTTCTGGTATACCAACGTCAACTTTCTTCTGAGTACCAACCTTACAAGCCACACCGTAAACTTCAAATCCATTGTATCTTAGGATTGAAGCAAGTTTTCTACTCTCACTGATTAAACCAACACAAGTAGCTATTCCAAGCTTTTTCATTCCCATTTTTCTAGCATAAGCCATTATTTCCTCAACTCTAGTGTACCGACAATAATGGTCGTGCTCAACTTCACCAGCAGCTATCATTGAGCGGCGATTTTCGTCCTCTTTATAAAGTTCCATTGCTTCATTTAGCACATTTTCGTCCATATTTGTTGTCAGACAAAACTCTGGAAACTCCTTGTCCTCTTTGTTGCAATTAGTGACAAAACAGTCTATACAAGTTAATTCTTTCTTTTCCATATAAAATCCTCCTAAAAAATTTTGACTTACTTTGTAATATTATCCCTATTTATAAGTATTATCCGTTTGTTTTATTTTTCCTCTTTTTTAGCTTATAATAGCGTAATTTTTCTCAAAAATCTTATTTACTAAGATAAAATCTGCCTTTATACTATATTTTGTGAGATTATTTTTAGAAAGGAATTAGATTATGGCAAAACCTCTTAATAGAAAAGCTTCCGAGGTGCTACTTGGCTCAGTTATCATCGCAAGGGCGACGTCGTTTCTGTTTTTAAAGCTTCTTTTAGAAAATATGGGACAGTTCTCTCTTTTAGGAATTAGGTCAATGATTGCATTTGCAGTGCTTGTAGTAATCGGATTTAAAACACTTAAAAAGACCGACAAAAACGATTTATTATACGGATTTTTGGTTGGAGCATCATTTTTCGTCGTTATGTTCTTAGAATTAACAGGACTTAAATACACTACCTCAGTTTCGATAGCATTTGAGGAAAATACAGCAATTATAATAGTTCCGATTATTTTAGCAATTATGACTAGAAAATTTCCAGATAAGAAAACAATTTTGATGTTCTTTATGTGCGGAATAGGTATAGTTTTACTCAACTTCAAACCTGAAGGATTTGAGTTCAATTTTGGTGATTTGCTAGGAATGATGACAGCTCTGACTTATGCAGGTACAATTATCTTGACTTCTAAAGTTTCTGACAAGGCAGATCCGATAAGAGTTGGTATTTATCAGGTAGGTACGATGGGAATTCTTTCGCTGATTGCAGCATTTATATTTGAAACTCCTGCACTTCCTGCGACTGGAATTGAGTGGACTTATATGTTGTATCTGGCAATTATCTGTAGTGTGTTTGGGTTTACACTTCAACCTTATGCTCAAAGTGGAACTACTGCAGAGAGAGCAAGTGTGCTTTGTGCGTTAAACCCTATTACTGTCGCTGTTTTAGGTGCGGTGTTCTTGGGTGAGACCCTTACTGTTAAGGGAATTATTGGAGCAGTATTGATTATTGCTAGCATCGTTGTTTAGGATAGGAACCAATTGGTTTAGTTACCAGTTGGTTCTTTTTTGTGCAATAAAAAATTGGGCTATTGCAGATTTTTGCAACAGCCCTCTATCTTATTTTTCATTAACTTTTAATTCAAGCACATCTGGTCTTGCATAATGTCCAACTGCATCGTGTTCCATTTTGCAAGCACTCACCAAGTTCATATCAAGTTCTGCATATATGATAGTTTCTTCATCCCACACAGGCTCTGTCAAATAATGCCCATAAGGATCAATAACACAACTTCCTCCTCTGCAAACAAACTCTGGTAAGTTAGAAACAGCATCCCCTTCCTCTAAATCAGAAGGATATGAGCTTCGTCTTATAATCATATCTGAATTAACAAAGAAGCATTTCCCTTCAATTGCTATATGTTGAATAGTAGCCTGCCACTCTGGATTATCATTTGTATTTGGAGAGATATAAATAGTTATCCCCTTTTGATAAAGCGCCACACGTGCAAGCGGCATGTAACTCTCCCAACAAATTAAACTTCCAATTGCTCCCCAAGGTGTTTCTGTAATTGGGAAATAACCTTTATTTGCATCTCCCCACACAACACGCTCAGAACCTGTAGGCTTTAATTTTCTATGCACTTTATAAGAACCATCTGGCTCAAAAATAACATTGCTATTGTAAAGTGTTCCAATTACAGAATCCCTTTCAGAAAATCCAATACTAATATACGTACCTGTTTTCTTTGCCGCTTCTGCAAGCTGTTCAAACTCTTCATCTCCAGCAACAACTGATGCGTCGTAATATCTTTTCCAATCTTTTCTTCCATCCTCAGTTCTTTTACCTACACTAAATCCAAAATTCATACCAACTGGATACCCTGGGATAAAAAGCTCAGGAAAAACAATTAAATCTGGATTTTGTGTTGCAGCCTCATCAATATATTTAAGTGCCTTTTCTAATGACGCAGCCTTATCAAACATCACAGGCTCAGCTTGCACTAATGCTATTTTACAAATATTTTTAAGATCTTTCATGTTAAAAATCCACCCCTTTACAATAGATATTTTATGTTTTTTTTTATTATATCATGTAAATTATGGATTTAGATATATTCTTTCAGAATATTTTAAATCTTTTCTAAAACAGGATGCACGTGGTGTTGGTTATTTTTGCGCAATCAAAAAGGAACCCAACACATCAGATTCCTTTTTTATACTATTTTGAAAATCTATTTCTATTCAACTATTTCAAATTCTCCTTCTATTGCATGTGGCTGTGTTAGTGGTAATCTTGTATCTGAAGGTCAGAACATACTTGTAATCTTAACCTTAACTTCTTTACCATTGTAGTTTACTGCATCTGAAAAATTATCAAAGCTTATCATTTTAGCTTTGTCTGTCTGTGTACCTGTTCCATCTTCTTTTATATCTAAATTTATCCTTACAATCTCAAACTGACCGTTTATTCCACTTCCTTGCTCTAAGATTTATAGGTCTATTCTTCAACAATGCACATAATTCAACAATTATACGCAAATCCACAGATTTAGTTTTTAGATTAGCTTCTTAATAATGTAAAGATAATTATCATTTAATTTTTATCGATTTTTTAATTTTTATTTTTTAAATAATATAGTATTTGCAATAACTTGAACATTTTGCCGACGTCAGCAAAATGTTTATAAAAACAATAAAATTCACTTATATTAAACTTCGTTTTATTTAGTTATTTTTTGTTATCAAGCTAGAATAGTTTATTATTTAAATCAGCTGTAATATGAATATATTCAATTTTTTCTGCTTATCCTTTACTTAGGAAGGAGGATTTTATGGATAATATACGCTTCAAATTTAAAATATTTTACTTTTATTATTCCTCATCCTTTGGATGATACTTATCCCTCTAATTTTTAGATAAAATCAAAAAACAAAAGGAGAATATTTATGACTGATTTAGAAAATTATAATAATATCGTATTTGAAAAAATCAAACATATCGACGAAAATGGAGTAGAATTTTGGTATGCAAGAGATTTACAGTCTGTATTAGAGTATAAACAATGGAAAAATTTTATTAAGGTTGTAGATAAAGCTAAAGAAGCCTGTCTAAATAGTGGGTTAAATATAATAGAACATTTTATTTCAATAAATAAAAATATAACTTTAGCAAATAATGCTACTCGTAAAATTAAAGATATAAAACTTACAAGATATGCCTGCTACTTAATTGTTCAAAATTCAGATCCAAGAAAATCCATAGTAGCTCTAGGACAAACATATTTCTCTATGCAAACTAGAAACAAGAACTTCAGGAGAACTTTAACTCCCTATCAGAAGAACAAAAAAGATTGGCTATAAGAAAGGATTTAAAAGAACACAACAAACATCTGGTAAATGCTGCTAGTGATGCTGGCGTAAAAACAGCTATAGATTATGCACGCTTTCAAAATTTTGGCTACAAAGGCTTATATGGTGGACTTGATGCTAAAGGAATACATACTAAAAAAGGACTTGAAAAAAATCAGAAAATATTAGACCATATGGGAAGCACGGAACTTGCAGCAAATCTATTCAGAGCAACTCAAACGGAAGATAAACTAAGAAGAGAAGCAAAAAAAGAAAATAAAAAAATAGTTTATTTTCTATAATCTAGCTTTTCCAATGCTTAGACCATTTTCCTGACATCAGGAAAATGGTCTAGTTTTATACAAGTAATTACATTCAATAAAAATATATTAATTAATCTTCAATCACTACACAATTAACTTTCTTAGAAATCGTAGTACAAGCATCTAAAGCAATAATTCCATCTGCATAATACGTATCAAAATTCGGCTTATTGTCAAACTCACCACCATCTCCCTCATACTTACTATGACCAAAAGAACAGTGCCAATGCCCACAGACAACAGTCTTTCCATCAACCTTAGCACCATAATGTGCAGCTTCCATACCATTGATCCATCTAGCCTTTTCCCAAGACTTGATACTAGCATCTCTCCAATTCTCATCTATCTCATAACCTATTAACTTTGTCTTGTCATATACTTGAGTGCAAGGAACCCAACCATGAACAAAAACATATCTCTCAGTTTCAAAATAGTCTACCATTCTCGGTATAATTGTTCTAATAGACTCATTTCTGATAAGCTTTCTAGCGACATCGTCAGGATTATAATAAATCTCGTCCATAGTAGAATTTGTAAGCTGACAAACTGTATCCAGCGTACCATTTGACGAATGATGCATCTGAAAATAACTTCTATTGCTCCAACCATGTAGAAGCTCCATGAGTAAATCCTCGTGATTTCCTCTAATAAGAATAACTTCATCTTTAGAAATTAAATCCAAAATAAATTCTTGTAGCTGCAAAGCCTCAGTTCCTCTATCAAACAAATCACCACAAACAACCAACTTATGTGGCTCCTTATCCTCAAAAAATCCCTTCTCCTCAAGAGCTGCTTTCATCTCACTAAAAAATCCATGCACATCTGAAACAACATAATATCTCATCACTAATCACCTACTTCTCATAAAGCTCAAATCTATACTTCTGCCCAGTAACATTTCCCTCTCTCTTAGGATCTATCTCCTCTAAAAACATATCCACTGGTCTAACAAAAGTCCCATACTCTCCGTACATAGCCTGGTACACAACCATCATCTCACCAGTTTCCGTATGCTGAGCAACATCCTTAACATAATACAAATTCCCCTTAAAATGTCTATATAACCTATTAACCACAACTTCTCTCATAACCAAACTCCTTCCAAAAATATATACTAATTATATAATACCCCATTTCTCAAAAAACATACATCACCCCCCCTCTATTACTACCTATTTCAAAAAACATACACCAAACCCACTCCCCCATCTTCCAAAGAAATAATTCTTACAAACGAAATGCCTCAATTTTTCGCTAGCATCTCCTTTTTTAGCTTTATATTAGTAGGTGAAGGTTTAAATTTTTCCGTAAAGTTTTCTAACTTTTAGGCTTAACTTGACATACACTCCAAATTCAACAATCTGCAGAACTTTGCAACCTTTTGTTAGCTTGAAAAGCTAACACATAAAAGTGCAAAGTTCGAAGCCTGGAGAATGGGAGTGTATTCAAGCTAAGCCTTAGTTTAAAATGTACGGAAAAATTTCACCTTCACCTCTAAATAAACAAAAAAGAGATGCCTAGAAAACTGAGGCATCTCGTTTATAAAATTATTCTGCTTTTTCCATTTCATCAAGTTTACCACTGCATAACCATAGTATTACACCTAAAGCTATTATTACAGCAGCTAAACCACCGTAACCAACAGTGAAGTTTAAAGTTTTTAACCAAGCGTATAGACTTGGGTATATATACTGAGCTATGAAAACAGCTATTGGCCAGAATCCAAGTAATAATCCTAGAACCTTAGCTGGAGCTAACTTAGATATAAATGAGTTTCCTAATGGTGAGAATATCATTTCACCTAAAGACATAAGCATACTTACAAGTGCTAACCATAAGAATGAGCACTGTCCGTTTGCCATAGCTATCTTATCAGCTACAACCATTACTATGTAAGAAACACCAACTAGTATTATACCTAGTGCAGTTTTCTTGAACATACTTATATCTCCCTGAGGTCTCTTAGCCATTTTAGCCCATACAGCAGCTAGAACTGGTCCAAGTGCTATACAAACTAATGCGTTCATTGAGTCGAACCAAGAAGTTGGTATCTGGAAACTTCCTATATACCAGTTTGCTAAGTTCATGTAAGATGAACCATCTCCCCATCCAAATCTGTAGTATGCTGGCATGTAAGCCATGTACCATACCATCCAGAATATAGCTGAGAATAATGTAACTAATACTATAGCTCCTATACGTTTTGCATCTCCTGAAGTTAATTTATCTCCAGCTGCATCATCTTTTTTAGCTACAGTTTCGAATTCACGCTGGTCAGCTTTGAAAGGTTCTTTACCTGCATCACCTAAAGCTTTACCATTTAATATGAACCAAGCTGCATCTATGAACATAAATATCGCACATATTAAGAATACAGTGTTGAAGCTTGTTTTTATACCGAATAATCCAGTAGTAGCTAACATTGCTATAAATGTTGTTCCTATGAAAGAACCAACGTTTACGAATGAGTACTGAATTGAGAACGCTTCATCAAGCTCATCTGAGTTATGGAATAATAATCCATTTATACCAGATAAATTACCTTTGAATAATCCTGTTCCTATTGAAACTAATACTATCATTGCCCAAACTAATCCCATAGAATCTGCTTTCCAAGTACATAAATATCCAAGTCCCATAAGTATCATACCTACTGGAACACATATTCTTGGACTGATCCAATGGTCAGCTATGTATCCACCAAATATTGGTGTTATATAAGTCCATGCTACGAATGCTGCTGACATTGCAACACCTTTTTCATCTGGTAATCCTAATCCACCAGATGCTACTTCTGTTACTATCCATATAGCTAATAAGTATTTTGCTGTGTAGAATGCCATACGTTCAAATGTGAATCCTAAAGCACATACATAAAAGCCAAATGGTTTTTTCTTTTTAGTTTTAGTTGCTTCCATTTTTACCCTCCCTAAAAGATTTTTGATATTTTGATATAATTTACATTTTGTGAATAAATTAGTAAATAAAACTTTGGTTTATTTTTTCACAAAACATTTCCAAATGTATTATATCACAGCACTTATTAAGGCGCAAACAAAATTTAAGCTATTTATTATTAGCTAATTGTATATTTAACTTGAATTTTGTTATTTATATAAAGTTTTACTTCTTTTTTTACAATTTTTTATAATTTAAGAAAATTTACCTATGCCAAAATTAATAGCTTTTTGATATAATTTTATTATCTTTAAATTGCTAAAACAACAAAAAACGATATCTCTTCACATTTTCTTTTATTAATCAATCGTATTTTTTTATTAATAGACTAAATAAAATTTAATTTACCATTTTAAATTAATTATTTATTCTTTCCAAATTTGAATTTTTATATTCACATTTTTTTCATTTTTTGTAAATTCTTCACAAAATAATTTTGATAAATTTCTATCTTTCTAATCCCCAAAATACAAGTACCATTACTCCTGGGCCTGTATGCGCACCTATTATTGGCCCTATTTCAGATATGCAAACTTCTGCATCTGGCAATCTCTTTTCCACACACTCTTTTAGTTCTTCTGCAGCTTTCAAATCATCTCCATGAGCTATTACTACAGATTTACTTATCTCTGGGTTCCAAGTCCTTGCAATACATTCAACTTGAGCTGCCATAGCTTTATGACGTCCTCGAATTTTTTTAACAACCCGAAGTTTACCTTCTTCATCTACACGTAAAAGAGGCTTTATATTTAATGTATTACCAAGAGTTGCAGCAACTGCAGATACTCTTCCTCCATGTTTTAAATGATCAAAATTATCTACAGTAAACCAATGGCATAGATTCATCTTGTTGTCTTCTATCCAGTCTACAAGCTCATCCATTGATAAACCTTCTCTCTTCTTTTTATCGATCTCTTTAACAAGAAGCCCCTCTCCTACTGCAGCACAAAGACTGTCTACACATACAATCTTCTGCTCTGGATATTTCTCCATAAGCTCGTTTCTACAAAGGCATGCAGTTTGATATGTTCCAGACATCCCAGAAGAGAAGCTGATGTATAAAACATCCTTCCCTCCTTTTAGTGCCTCTTCAAAATATTTTTCGTATTCTAATACATTTATCTGAGAAGTATGTGCATAATTTCCCTGTCTTTGCAGTTCGTAAAACTCTTTGCTGGAAATATTTCCCTGTGGTCCATATACATAATCATCTTCTCCAATTTCAACGTTCATAGGTATTACTTTTACTGACTCTAAATCCTCCTGTAAATCAGAAGTTGCGTCAGTAAATATTTGATATTCTTTCATAGTTATTCACCCTTTTTGCAATTATCACAGCCACTGCATCCATGCCAAAGTTTATCTGCTGTAGGCTTCCAATTTTCAGCGTATTTAACAGTCTTATCACATAGATGGTCTACACTTTCAAAGCTCTGATAATCAGTACTTTCTGCTTTTGTTTCTTTAACCATCTGTCTTAAAAATTCAGGATTTTCTAGCATTGGACATGGACGAAGCATATTGTCGTTAAATGGCTGATTGTCGTGGTAAGCCATAAATAATGGACTCTTATATGCGTCTAATAAGCTAGTATCGTGAATATTACAGTTTGAATAGTGTATAAATACACATGGTTCAACATCGCCTTTAGCATTTATGTGTAGGTAGTTTCTTCCTCCTGCTATACAACCATGTACGTACTGAGCATCGTTTTGGAAGTCCATTGAGAATATTGGTTTGCATTTTCTGTACTCTCTTATCTTGTTAAACATTAACTCTCTTTGCTCTGGACTAGGTAGTAGCTCAACTGCTGCCTCATTTCCAACTGGCATATAGTGGAAGAACCATACAAATAACGCACCGCTATCTATTATTAAGTCAAAGTATTTTTCGCTGCTTACATCTTCAACATTTTTGCTTGTGTAGCAAGTTGAAATTCCAAATGGTAATTTATGTTCTTTTAATAATTTCATTGCAATGACATCATGCTTTTTCGAAAACATATGCCCTCCGCCATCTATAAAATGCAGTTGCACCCGTTTGGACTCTTGCATTCCGATTGGCATCGTGCTTTTATATGCTTCTGCCGCACGTTTGGCATAAGAAACATCTACGATTTTATCCTTTGTACCATGCACGATGCACACTCTGCCGGTGTAGTTCTTAATTTCTGCAAAGGCATCCATTTGCATGACATCCATTGCATAGCAACACCCCAATTTCATCAGTCCGCAGCGGAAAGTATCGGGAACATTTTGCGGATCAAATTTTGCCATCATCATTTTTCCGGCTCTGGCGTCATCCGGGATACACAATGCCGGATAAAACAGGACAAGTTTTTCTATCGGAAAGTTGTTCTTTGCTGCCACCAAAGCAGACACAAAACCGCCCTGACTGCATCCCATCAATAAAATTTTTTCAGAATCTGTATAGGAAAGATTTCTAACATATTCAATGACCGCTTTCAGATCTTTGGTTTCTGTCAGAACAGACATCTCTGTGGTTTTTCCGTCACTTTTTCCACACATAGCAGAACCGCCACAAAAATCAAATGTAAATGCAACATATCCCATTTCAGCCAAAAAAGCCGCATAATGTTTCACACTGTCTTGCCATGCCATAAATCCGTGACATACGATTGCAATCGGAAGATGATCTCCTTTTGGACGGTAGATTGTTCCACGAATCGTCAATCCATCTCTTTTGCATTCAAAAGTGCTTTCTGTAATTCCATCTGATAAAACAGGTTTCTTAAAAATCATAATTTTTCTCCAAATTCAGTGGTATTTTGTTTTTGTTGCATCGGCTATATTTTTAACACTAATTTTGTGTAAATGTTTTAGCCGTTAGCTATTTTGCTTGTTATAATCATAAGCACGGAAAACACAAAGGAGCATTCTTTCATGATCGACATATTGTTCTTTGGTTTACTGTTAACTCACACTGTCATAATATAATAATGCCATTACTTTGTCAAGAACTGAAACCATACCTTGTGCTTGAAGTTCCTCAGCCTTTTTAACAACGGCTTCTTTGGTAGGGTAGGGGAAAGAATATCATCAAAGCATTTAAGTACGATCATCGGCAAAATGACTTTCTCTGATAAGTCTGCTGAATAATATTCAGCCATACCTTCAAGTACGTATTCAAGAATTATGCCTTTTGAGCCTT
>OGEP01000940.1_pt1 | contig 36216 bp, 36 predicted proteins | sample 1570721 | NCBI WGS metagenome assembly OGEP01 (sample SAMEA2582131, study PRJEB24529) | metagenome | biome: Human gut stool | place: China | collected 2011 | reverse complement strand
CGGACATTTCTTATTCTCCAAGGTTATGTCTAACACCGAGGCCTTGGCAAAACCGTTCGATTACGGTCACCCGGAGAGCCTTCGGCGTGCTATTTACTGACCCGCGCCAACATAGCGCAGGTTCGGGAAAATCTTTGCTTGCACAAAGAAGCGCGGATTATATGAGAAAACACAGCCGAGATCAAATACTTGAGCGAAATTTTTCTCTAATTTCAGTGCTTTCGAACACGCACCGGCACGACGACGGTCTGAGGCATTTCGCTTCTTGTTCCAACGAAAAGAGAAAGCACGCTGCCGATGACGGAAACCAGTGCCGCAACGTAGCTCAACAGTTCGTAACTCATGAGTTCGCTGGCCAGAGCCAAGCTGCCGGCCGTCGCAATCGTCGCAAGCGCCGCCGCAGCATTGAGTTTTCGACCTGCCGCCAGCGTCACGAAAATAGGAAAGACCACCGCACAGGTGTATATCGTGTTGGCCGCAAGAAGCAGTCCCAGCACGCTCTTACCGGAACCGGCAAGGACAAAGGCCGCCGCAGAAATGACAAGAATCAACCGGCGCGAGACTTTCACGCTCGGCGCCTTCAGAACATCGTTGGCCGCCACGGTGGCCGCCGTGATCAAACACGAATCGGCCGAGGACAGGATAGCGCTTGCCATCACAAAGAAAAAGAGAACGCTCGCCCACGCCGGCAAATGCCCTACCAACTGCGGCAGCACAGAGTCGCCGCCCTGCGCCCCTTCTCCCAGAAATGCTCTTGCCTCCACGCCGATGCCGACGATCACGAAAGCAATCGCCGCAATACCGAGAATGCCGAGTTCTGCTCCGCGGCGAGCCGCCTTATCCGACTCAGCACTCATGATGCGGGCAAAAAGCATAGGGCACACAATGTAGCTGCCGCCGATCAGCAACATGAATCGAGACCAATCGGTGATCTCGAACTTGTCGTTAAGCCACTCGAATCGTATTTCCGTCAGAGGTTCCGGATTGATCAAAACAAGAAAGGACAAGAGAAAAACCAATCCCGTCGCCAGACAAACGAGCTGGATCACGTCGCTTTTAATCACACTTGCCTGCCCGCCCAACCACGTGTAAAGCACGATCACCAACGCTCCGCAAGCCATAGCCGCTGTTGGTGAGAGTCCCGTCAACCCCGCAACAATGCGCCCCATCGCTACAAATTGAGCGGCCAGAATCGCCACCCAGGCACACAAAATGATCACGCAGGACAAACGATGCGCTGGTGCCCCAATCAAGTCCTTGATCATCTCCGGCATCGTCAGAGCCGAACCTCGAGCTCGAATGCGCGGCACCATAAAAATCCGCAACACCACAAGGCCCGCCGCTCCCGAGAGCAGCCACCAGAGTGCCGGCGTCCCAACCTCGTAAGCCAGTCCGCACATACCTACCGTAGCAGACCCACCCACACAGGAAGCAATGATCGAAAATCCGACCTGATGCGTTTTCGACTTGCGATCGTTCAGAAAATAGTCGGCCGTCGTTTGCCCTTTTCGATAGTCGAGATAAGCCAGTGCAATAAACAAAAACGAATAAAGAGCAAACCAGATCATGTAACAGAAAACAAGTCAGGCAACTGTCGATGCAGTCAGCCCTAAAGAGAAATTTCAGACAGAAAAACGAGCTTCGAAAGCGTCTAACGCCTCTCGAAGATCTTCTGAGAGGAAAGAGTCGGCCTTCTGCGCTATATCGCTCGGCACGCCGTAATAGGCTCCGGCCGGCGCGCCAACAATCGCACCCAGTGTATCAGTATCGCCGCCGAGGCCGACAGCCAATCGGATTGCGCTTTCAAAATCCGTGGATTCGAAAAACGCCTGCAACGCCTGAGGAATAGTCATGCCGCAGGTGCCAAGGCCTCGTTGCTTCCAGTAGTCGTTTCGGATCTGATCAATCGTAAAGTCGAGCGAGTAGAAGTTCTCAGTAACATAACTGCGAATTTCTTCCTTGTTCTTGCCCTGCCGAGCCATGAACGTTGTCGCCGTCACTGCACGGGCGCCTAAAAGGCCTTCCGGATGATTGTGCGTCACGGCTGTAACCAAATCGGACAGCAGCAGAGCGTCATCGAGCGTCTCCGCAGCGTATGCGCAGCCACTCACGCGCATCCCTGCTCCGTTCCCGAGGCTCATATACGGTTTTCTGTACGGGTTGTGCAGCCACTCGTCAAAGCGAGCTCCATAGCCTGCCAACGGATAGCGTCGCGCGTACTCACAAAAGAGCTCAATCACGCGTTGCGGCAAACCGGTCGAATTGCCTCCCGTCTCAGTCAAGGCCTGACAAATCGCCACAGTCAGCACTGTATCGTCGGTAAAGAAACAATCCGAAGAAAGAAAATCAAAACCGGGCGCCGGCGGCATGGTGAATTCGCAATATGTCCCATCGTCGGGTTGGCACGCAAATTCGAAACGCGAACCGACAATGTCGCCAACAATGGCTCCAAGCATTTTTCAAGTTCCTTATTGGATAGAACGTTGAACAAAACAAAATCTCAAGCCTTCATGGACTCCAGCGCGGCCAACAGCACGTTGGGCCCTGCTTCCTTGTATGCCTTAGGATCAGACAGTGTACGGCGCCAAAGTCGAGCGCCGGGTAGCCCATTCATCAAGCCCATCGTGTGACGAGCTGCATTACGCACGGCATTTTCGTGTTCCGGTGCAATCCGGTGCAAATAGGCCGTCATCTGTTCGACGACCTCTTCGCGTCGAATCTCGTGAGGTTCTTCTCCGAAGAGAACTTCGTCCACTCGGGACAGCATCCAGGGTTCGTGATAAGCGGCTCGGCCGACCATCACGCCGTCCAAACCGTTGTCAATAAAGGTCTTGGACTCTTCCAGCGTCTGGATGCCGCCGTTGATGCAGAATTGCGCCTGAGGAAAGTCCTTCTTAAGCTGATAGGCATAGTCGGGCTTGAGCGGGGGCACGTCTCGGTTCTGACGCGGTGAAAGTCCCTTGAGAAAAGCGGTGCGAACATGCACGATAAAAGCTCGGCACCCGGCCTCATAAAGCGTTCCGACGAAATTCTGCACAAACGGATAGTCATCCTGATGATCCACCCCGATGCGATGCTTGATGGTGGTCTCAAGTCCGCTCGCTTCTCGGATCGCTTGAAAGCACTCCGCCACAAGCTTGGGTTCTAGCATCAAGCAGGCACCGAACGAGCCTTTCTGAACACGTTCGGAGGGACAACCGCAGTTGAGATTGATTTCGTCGTAGCCGTACTGCGCAGCAATGGCTGCGGCCTTGGCCAAATCTTCCGGATCGCTGCCGCCGAGCTGACAAGCCACCGGATGCTCGGTTTCGTCAAACTTCAGGAGCAAATCGCGGTTACCGAACAAAATGGCAGGCGCCGTCACCATCTCGGTGTAAAGCCGCGCGCGCTTCGTCATCAAGCGCATGAAGTAGCGGCAATGACGGTCAGTCCAATCGAGCATCGGAGCGACGCAAAAACGAAACTTTTCGGTGTCAGTCATGTTCCAGAGATACGAACACCCCGCATCTTCGGCAGACACGGGGTCGAATTGAAAATTTTCAAGTCGGTCGAAAACCGGCCGTCAGACGATTACTTACGCATCAGGCCGCCGAGCAGCGCTGCGACCATGCCTTTTTTCTTGCCTTGGGTTTGCCCGCGAGCCGCTGTGCGAACCGGCTGATTGAGATCAATCCCCGACTCCGCCGAACTTTCTGTCGGTTCATATGGCGCATCGAAAATCGGATCGTAAACAGGAGCCGGCATCTTCGGCAAATCCACCGGACGACGCCCTTCGCGATCCTCATCTCGCCAATCCTTGCGGCCGCGGCGAGGACGATCTTCTCCGGAACCGTCGCGACGCTGTGCACCGTATCGAGAGCGGCGTTCTTCGCGCGACAAAGGATGACGTTCTTCGGGTTTGAATTTTTGCTTGGTAAGCTCTTCAATGGCCGTAACAAGGCGACTGTCGCCACCGGTTGCAAGCATCACTGCCTTACCCTTGGCTCCTGCGCGACCCGTACGTCCGATGCGGTGCACATAGTCTTCCGCACCGAAAGGCACATCGTAGTTGATCACAACAGGAAGCTCGGCAATGTCCAAACCACGGGCCGCAACATCGGTTGCCACAAGCACTTCGACTTCGCCCTTCTTGAAGGCTTCCAGAGCTGCCATGCGCTCTTCCTGAGTCTTGTCCCCGTGAATCGCATCGGCTGAAATGCCCACACGAGAAAGCGTGCTGGCCAAACGACGGCAGGTGATCTTGGCGTTGACGAAAACAATGACCTGTTTGATCGGACCGCCATCTTCACCGTCACCCTTGAGAATATCGATCAGGACGTCCGTTTTTTCCGAGTCGTGTACCTGATAGACAATCTGCTCAACCGTATCGGCCGTGGCGTTTTCGCGAGCCACTTCGACCAAAACGGGATTGCGCAGGAAGTTGCCGGCAAGCTTCTTAACCTCGGGCGAGAAGGTTGCCGAGAACATCAGGTTCTGACGCTTTTTCGGCAACAGATTCAATATGCGAGAAATGTCGGGCAAAAACCCCATGTCAAGCATACGGTCGGCCTCGTCGAGAATAACGATTTCGACCTGGGAAAGATTCACTGAGCCGCCTTCATGGTGGTCCAGAAGACGCCCGGGCGTTGCCGTGAGGACTTCCACACCACGACGCAGCATGTCAGCCTGCGGCTTGATGTCCACTCCGCCGTAGACCACGCCAACGCGCAGCGGCGTCTTACTTGCGTACTTCACGAGACTTTCGTTGACCTGCACGGCCAACTCACGAGTCGGTGCAAGAATCAGCACACGCACAGGGTGGCGCGCGGGCGACATCGAGGTATTGGCCTTGGGAAGAATACGCTGCAGAGCCGGAAGACCGTACCCGGCCGTCTTGCCGGTACCGGTCTGAGCCGCCCCCATCACATCCTGTCCGGCGAGAACAACGGGAATGGCCTGGACCTGAATCGGGGTGGGCGTGACATAACCCATTTCGGCAATCGCTGCCTGGATATGTGAATCGAGGGGGAATTTAGAAAAGTCTGCGATTTCTGACATCAGCGTCTTCTGGGGCTGGCAAATGGATTGGCCGCATTTTACGGTTCTTCCCATAAGAAAACCTTGCAAAAAACAGCGCAACAGCTTTCCAGAAAGTACCTCTGATGCGAATCCCGTGCAGCACCGCAATAAAGAAAAGCGAGAACTGAAAAGAAAAACCCCGATAAATCGGGGCAAACCAGAAGACATTACTGAATGCAGATGGTGCCCGAAGCGGGACTCGAACGCCCCGTTTCTATCGACCTTTTTTCAGTAACTTCTGGCGTTTGTATACTAATTTGTATACAAACAAGATGATAGCCGCCCGCTGACGACCATCTCTCGCCGCGATTGTACCAAATAAGCAAAGAAATCAAGAAACAAAAATAGGGACGTTCATCAAGGTCCCTTTGCTTACAGCGCACTGTGAATTTTTATCACAGCATCTTTTTTTGAAGCTATTCCTTCAGCCAAGCCTGCACCTTCACTAGATAGGCTTGCACCTTCTTCGAGAAGTCTTGTGCAGCTGGTAAGTCGCTTTCTGATAGGTGCGCAGGAATCGGAATCGGCTCCGGACAGCTTGGCGCGATAACTGTCGGCGAGCTTGCGCACCCGATCAACATCGTCGCGCAAGCTAACAGACTCAGCACGCGCACGCTCGAGTTGATCCCAGGCCACTGCAAGCTCTTTAGCCTGGGACTGTTCTTTGGATCGATATTCATCTGTCTTTTCCTTTAAAGCCAACGCGTGCTGCACCTGCATCTCGGCAATATCAGCCTCGTAAAGCGCTGCTGCATACTTGTAGCCAACTCCGAACATCAAAAGCCCCGCCACAGCACACGTAGCCACTTTTAACCAAGTGTTCATACTGCCACCTTAAGCCCGGCAAGTTCGGCACCTTCCATCCACGTGCCCAGGCTGATGCTGTCAGCTGCAGAACCATTCTCATGGAAGGCGATAGCACGCGCCAGATGCAAGTAGACCTGCGGATTGCCGTCAAAGTCCAGAGGATGATCCGGCGCAACACCAAGTCGGTCACACACGTGCTTGATATAAGCATCCGTGTTGTTCTCCACCGGCGGTGCCCAGCGATTGATGATTTCTCGCACCGTCGAAAGGCCATGCTTCGCGTGATAGGTCATCAATGTCCGGATCAGGGCACGGCATCCGTAAGCCATGCTCGAGAACGTGCAAAAGCGAGGATCGTCACCAGGCATCTCCTGCCCTTCCCATTCGTCACGTCCTTTGTCGATGTTTCCAGGGTTGTTATTTCTGAGACCGCGCGTCGGCATTTGTATCTCCTTCAATTTTTTCAACTGTGTCTTCAAGTCGATGATTCAAAGCCCCGATCAAGCGTCGCAAGATCGGAGGAATCGACTGCCCATAACCCGCCTTTTCCAAGTTCTCGATGATCGACGCAAACTCTCCCAGGCCATACATACAAATGACCATCGTTTGAAAGATCGACACCCCAATGACTGGCTCAAAGAGCACGTCAAGACCGTGTGAAAGCCCGCAGACGGAAATGATGAGAACCTTCCTTAGGACACCATCTCGTAGGATGCTGGAATCAAAATCTCCGGTCTTTGATGCGGCCACCCAGCCTGTAATAAAGTCAATGGCAACAAAGATCGCCAGCCACCAGACCAGAGGCCAGATCGCTTCCGTGAAAGCAAAGCCCCAGACCGCTCCGGCCAGAGACCCTATGGCCGTGATTGATCGATCAAGGCCGAGACTCGAAAAATAGGTGGCAATATCTGAAACTCGCTGAATCATTCCCTTTCCTTCTTTTCAAGCCCCGATCCTTTGAAGGGATTGAAGTACGCCCAATGGGGGCAATACGGATCCGAGGCCACATCGCCCCACATCTTCCAGCCCGCGCCAATCCGGACGCACTTCCACGTGCCGAAGATCTTGTAATGACGGACGCAATAGATCTGCCAGCAGATCAGCTTCCCGTCCCGCTCCATGAACCATCGACAAAGGCCGCTCACACCAGATTTGTCGCCGATCTCTGGATTCCCTTCATGCCAAGCCAGATCACCCGGCTGGTAGTGAACCCCCAAGACGTAGTAGTTGAATCCATAAGCAGAGTTCCTGAATAGCCACGCACAGCGGCGCATCCATGTCCAAAAGAATCCGTCACGCGGCCATCGTTCTTTGTGACCACGGTCGCCGTCACATGTGTTGTCAGGAGTCTGAAACATCCAGAGCCACTTCGGAAGCCAGCCGTCGTCTTGGACGAAACAAGCCAGAACTGGAGACAAGAGCTTTGCGAAAAGCTCAAACGGAACCCCGATCAACAGAAAAAGAAACCACTTGAAATAAGCCATCTTCAGGCACTCCTACAAAAATTAAGGCTCCCTGATACACGTCAAGGAGCCTTGAAATGACACTTACGACAAAGCAAATTCAATCTCTAAAACCACGCGAATCGCGCTACTCCATAGCAGACGGCAACGGTCTTACCCTGCGAGTTCAGCCATCCGGATCCAAGTCCTGGGTCTTCAGGTCACACCATTCCGGCCGCATCACAGACGAGACCATCGGCCACTGGCCTGAGATGAGCCTCAAGCAAGCCCGGATGATCGTCCGCCGGCGGCGCAAAGACGCAGGCCTAAAACCGCCATCCGGGTACGTGCTCAACGACGCCTTCCGGCTGTGGTGCGGTCTGAAAAAAGGTCGAATCGTTTCGTACAAAGAAGAGCGACGACGCCTCGAAAATCATGTCATCAGAGCCTTGGGACGCAAGCAGATCGATGAGATCACCGCACCTCTCATCATCAGCCACGTCTTACCGATCGAGAGAGCCGGCAATCAGGCCACGCTCAAAAGAATCCTCATGCGAATGCGGGAGATCATGAATCTCGCTGTTTGTGCTGGCTACCTCCAGCACAATCCTTTAGAACGCGTTTCGATGGTTTTTGCACCACCAGAAGTCGAGCCGATGCCGTCGGTACATTGGTCGCGCATGATCGAGGTCTGCCGCTGTTTCCTTGAGGCACCGGTTCGCACGCAGATCCTCTTTTGCTTTTCAGCGTGTTCGATGCTCCGACCCTCTGAAAACGCCAAATTGCGTTGGTCCTGGATCGAAGATGACATCCTCACCATTCCCGCCGAAGAGATGAAGAAACGCAAGGCCTTCCGGGTGCCACTCACACCCTTCATGCTTCAATTGCTCGATGCCGCTAAACGTCACTCGCGGCATCCTCGTTCCGATTACATCTTCCCAGGTCGCACAGCCGGTTCACACGTCAGCTCTCAATGTCTGGCCAAATACCTCCACACCACCGAGCTTTCCGGCAAGCTTGTCGCACACGGCTTGCGCTCAATGGCCCGCAGCTTCCTCGCGGACCGACAAGCTCCTTTTGAAGCTGCCGAAATGTGTCTGTCTCACACCGTTGGCACAAGCGTCTCTCGAGCCTATCAGCGAAGTGATTACTTGGATGTCCGACGCGAACTTATGGCTGCCTGGAGCGATTATTTTTCAGGTTGTGCCGACAGTGCCGGCTTAAATCTCGATTTCCCATAAGCCACGGGCTTTTTCTCGCACATGAAGAACTGCAGCCCTTGTGCCAAGCGCAGGGGCTACGCACCACGCTAGAGACTGAGTTTCGAAGCGATTTCGACCTCACAAAATGACTGCTCGTAACCGGATTTCGAGCCAAATAAACGTTGTACGTTCCATCAGCTCTTTCCCAAAACTTGATGAAATTGAGCCAGGCTGTATCGTCTCGATTGCGGCCAATTAACTGCACAGTTCGACTGCCATCAGTGCTTGCCGTGGTTTCCAGCCCAATCCATCGCTTCCCATCAGCATCAAGGATTTGAGCAAGCATCTTGGTCGAATCACTAGTTCGACTCGTATCATTCAGTCGAATCCCGCTCCAATTCGTGCTTTGGATCAGCGAAACCGCTTTGCTCACAACTGGGCTCTCGAACGTTTTTGACCCGCTGATGGTTTCAGATCCCGTTGTGTGAACCAATGTCGCATCGTGTGCGCTGATCCGATCGTTGACAAATTTTGAGGTTGCAGCGCGATTGTTGTTAGCGTCATTTGGCGTGCTGGGGACGTTTGCGTATGCGACTCCCTCGCTATCGAAACCAATCTCAACCAGTGCGTACTCAGTCTCACCGTCATCACCAGACCGAACCGTGCCGATCTGAGTGGCAATGCCTCCACTGGTGTTTTGAATGACCTTGTACATCGAAACGGTTTTGCCGTTTTTATCGAGCAAGGCATACGGAAAGATTTGTTGTTGCGACGATGGAATTACATCGCGGTCAATGCCGCTGTACTGATGCCGAAAGCCGCGGATGTTGTACGACGTGAAAGAGCCGGTCGTCGAGAGGTCGCCCGTCAAATCACCGCCAGTTTCCAAGATAACCTTGCGCCAGGGCTGCCAGCCAGAAGAACCGTGGTAGGTTCTGATGTGGAGCTGGTCAGAATTCAGTGTTCTCTCGAAGATTTGAAAGAAGTAGTTATGGGCGCGATTGCTGTGGACGATCAAAAAACCACCGACATTCTCAAAAGCTCCGGCATTTTGATAGGTTCCTCCTACCTTCCAAACCCCAGAATGAGTGTAGTCATTGAAGTCAATGTCATTGACGTCTTGGCAATCGCCGATTTGCCCTCTATCCCCTGCGAAATCGGTTGAACTGCCGCGGATAGCGATGTCCTCAACTATGGCTTTTCCGGTTACTTTCAGGCCCGAACTGAAAGTCACTGGCCAATCCACCTACGGCAATCGAATCACGTTCAACACAAACCAATGGCTTTTTGGCTCCAGGTCTGATGTAAGCGTTGCTGATACTGAGCGGGATTCTGCGACAAACATCATTGTCTACCGAATTGCGGATAAAGATGGCGCTGCACTTATCTCTGAAGAAGCCTACTTTAACCAGGATGGCAGCCGAGACCTGCGTTTCAATGGTCGAAATCGGGCAAATACTTCATGGCGTTTGTTCTTGACAATCAAGGAATACGCGAACGAGGAAGTCCGGATCATTGCGGCAGACAGCCCGTCGGCTTCAGTGAACGACCACACTCTAATCACAGCTAAATGGGCAAACGAGGCATTTGCGCACAAAACAGGCGAAGAAACCATCAACGGGAAAAAGACGTTTGGTCGAGAATTGACAGTGACTGGCTCGACTGGCTACGAAATGGCTAGATCGGATCAAGACTTTACAGTTATTCCAGAATGGGACGTTCAGACTTGGTTTGCTCGGTACAAAGATAAAAACAATAAAAGCGGACTGTTACTCAAGCATTATCAACGTGCCGATGGTGGGACTGAGGTTACCTTGTCCGACATCAATTACTACAGCGGGACTGATGACTGGGCAACATTGTCAATTGGACATAACTCAGATGGGACGCGTTACGCAAAAGCTTTTTACGATCCGGCAGAAACCATTAATGGCTATGAACTCGTTACAGCAAAATGGCTTCGTTCCTACATTTGGAATGCAGAGCAATCTCAGCTCGTTCATACGACAAACGAGGAGACTATTGCCGGCAAAAAGATTTTTAAGCAGTCACTCTACGTCGATGCCAATCCCATGGTTCGAAGAGAAAACTGGGAAAACGTTAGTATTGCAGACACCAGCAGAACAGAGTCCAAACAGGTGATGTTTGCGCAAATTACGGACAAAGATGGCAAGCGATACATGGCTCTGGAGGTGGCTGCTTCTGAAGACGGAAGCCGGTCCCTCTTTATCAATGGACGAAATCGTTCGGATACGGGGTGGGCGCAGTTCCTGCAAATTAAGGAAGACAACACAGGTTACGTATCGGCAATCTTGAGAGGAAGTCCAGTTACGAGCAGTGACGACAACTCGATTGCGACGACTGCGTGGGTAAGAGCATTGCTCGAAGCCGGCTTGGGAGAGGCTATCCCGGCAGGGACGATCTTGCCCTATGCCGGAAAGACTGTTCCCTCTGGCTTTTTGGCTGCCAATGGGGGCAATGTAAGCCGCGCAACTTACGCCCGGTTGTATGGGGCCATTGGCACGACATGGGGTTCTGGGGATGGCTCCACGACCTTCAAACTGCCAGACTTCCGCAATCGCACAATCTGGGGCGCAAACGCTGCATCAGAGGTCGGCACTTATCTCGAAAGTGGTGCACCGAACATCACTGGCTATATCACTGGGGGCGGCCAAAGCTACACGACACAATACGGAGGAGCGTTCTATGAGTACGGAGGCAGTACCGACACAGCTGACTCGGGCCATTCGACCGTTCCTGTCGTGGGCTTTGACGCAAGCCGCTCAAATCCGATCTACGGAAATGCCGAGATTATTCAGCCTCCGGCTGGTAAAGCGCTCTGGATCATCAAAGTTTGATGATCCACAAGGCCTTCCCGGCTGGTGGCTGTATTTCCTCTGAACGGCCATAAACTGAGCTGCTTCTTGATGCATCAAAGCAAATTTGCGGATTGTCATAATCGGAATCGCCTGAACCGACGCCGGTTACGGAATTCAGATAAAAACACCCTTCAGTTACCGTTCCTGATTGCTCTATGCCGCTGTGAAGGCCTGTGATGTTCGGGCATCAAGTCTTGATGATCCAAAGTGCTTTGCCTGCCGGTGGTTGGATGATGTCCGAAGAGCCATAGATAGGGTTACACAGAGAGGCATCGAAACCCATCTGGTACACACTGGTATTGCCGCTATCACCAGCGCCACCATTGTTTATGTCCATGCCGTAATACGCGCCTTCGGTGTTGTATCGATCGCCGTATTTGAACGCGTGACCACCGTGTGTACCCGTGATGTTCGGTTATTGATAAAGGAATTAAAAATGGAAAATTTAATTGACGTATATGAATACGATGCAAAAGGCTATTTCGCAGGAACGACAATTGCTCAAGTTGACGACGTAACGCGCGAAATTATTTCAATGCCGGACAATTGCACGACAATTGCGCCGACGTGCAAGGAAGATTGCTTTTACAAATTCGATGGCGAAAAGTGGATCGAAGAGAAGATCCCGACTACACCTGAAGAGTGCGTTGGCATGGTAGTTGCGCATGAGTCTCGCACCCCGCACGACTACACGCTGAAGAAGCTCTTTGTGGCACTCACCGCCGGGAGTAAAACGCATCGACTGGCTAGAGGCAAAGACTTGTCCTGGAGCGTCGAGGCTATCCCTGAAAAGACGCCTGAAGAGGTCAAGGCGGAAGCGTCGGCACAAGTCCGGGCGCAGCGCGATGCTTTACTGGCTGAGACCGACCATCTTGTCATGCCGGACTACCCTCTGTCCGACGAAGAGCGTGAAGCCGTCAAGGCTTACCGACAAGCGTTGCGCGATGTGCCGCAGCAAGATGGTTTCCCGCTCGAAGTTGTATGGCCGAAAAAGCCGGAAGTCTAGGGTACACGGGCTCGGAGTATCTTCCGAGCCTGTTTCTCACGATTGGCTGCATTTTGCGAGTTTGCATCGAAGGAAAGGTCTTATTGGAGAGGCATTTGATGAAAATGGTTCGTGACTGCTCGTAACTGGTGTTGGAGCATACGTGTAAGAGTTTCCGTCCTCATCAAAGCCAACACCAAGATAGGCGGCCGTCGTACCAGCGGCATTTTTGTACGAGATCAGTTGGGTCAAAGTGGAGCCATTAGTATTGACTCGAACCGTGATTGCGCCAAAACGGTCTGCGGTAGCTGATCCATTGTTTTGGGTAAAAGCAATATCGAAGTATTTTGTCGATGCAGGGGAAACACCTTTAGTCAAAGTGGTATCCCTTAAAAGCACCTTGTTTGACAAACTGTCTACATCAATGGCTAAAGCTCCGCTCAAAACTAGGTTGCCATTGCTTTTGAAAACATGCTTGTGAGCGGCTGCCATGTCGGCTTCATTGCCGCAGTTTGTAAAAATCTCCAGATTTCGATCCGCGGCCAGGACAATGGATTCTGGATTCTCCATTGTCGCAATGATTTTCGCAATGTTCTCAAGGTTCCCGCCGGTTTCACCGGAACAAATAATCGTTCCCTGATTGAAGCCGGAAATCACAAAGTGATCTTGAATTGAGCCGACAGAAGCGCTTGCATCTGCGTCATTTACGCGCCGTAAAAATGTGAAGTAGCCGCCTGATGTGGACTTTTCCCAAATCAATCCGTCTGCGGTTATGCGATTCGAGCCGTCCCGCTTGAGATAATGATTCGTGCCGTAGGCGACCGTGACAATTTCCGAGCCTGTAGAGTTCTCGTGCGGTGTCGGTGCAGTAGCTCTAGCCGCCCATTCGTCGCCGTACTGATACCACCCAACACTCAAATTTGCGCTGTAAGAATTATCGGAATTCGCCTCATTGCGCAAGGCCACCATCTTTAGGTCAGTCCTGCCATCTGATCGAACTGCCATTTCCAGGAAGCCATTTATGTTCTGTAGCCCTGTTGCCTCAGCTGTGATTGTCTTGTCGCCGAAGTAAACCTGAGTGAAATAGTTAGTGCTTGGGTTTGTGCCTCTTGTCACTCTGCTGTCTCGGATGCGAACCATCTGCCCAAAAACAGCGCTACTTTGAGAAGCAATAGTTCCAGTGACTTTCAGTAACCCGCCGATGGTGGCATCACCGTTTGCCTGGAGCGCTTCCAGAGTCGTCTTACCGTGGACAACGACGTTCCCGGACGCATCCATCGAGCCATTGAGATCGATCTCCGTGGCCGTGATCTTTTTGGCAGAGACAGCCTGCAAAGTGGTTGCGCCATTGACTTTCAGCGTGCCACTGGCCGAAATGTTCGTCGCATTGACAGCGGCCAAAGTGCTCGTTCCGGTCGCCGTGATGCTCGTGACATTCAAACCGCCTTGCGCATTCAAGGATCCCTTGATGGTGACAGCTCCACCGACCACAAAAGTCCCTGACACATCACCATTGCCATTGATGTCGAGATTCGTGCCAGTGACCTTGCCAAAGCTCACGTCGCCAAATCGGGTCGCGGCGGTCAACCCCTGATCAACAGATTCAGGCGCGTTGCCGGACCCCGTCCGGATCAGCTTGCCGGCCACTTGATCAGCCATCAGTTGCTTGTATGTCTGATCAGCAACAGCCACCTTGTCGGACGGCATAGCGTCCGTTGACATAAGTTCGGACGAAAAAAAAGCGCGTTCGCTCGCGCTGTAGTAGTAAGCCATACGTTACCTCTCAATAACCGATTGCCATCCAGTAGGAAGCCACGCCTCCATTGCCGTTGTGCTTGAAGGCCGCGTTGCCCCGCTTGAGCGTCGACAGCGCGAAAGTCGGCGCAAAGTTTCCTTTTGCCTCTGCAACCGCAAAGACCGCTTTGCTTGGGAAGGCCACCGGGAAAGCAATCACGCTGTTTCCGTTCGATGCCAGCGTCGCCTGCCCCCACTGCAGAATCAGGCCGTTCGGCAGCTTCTGCATCCCCCAGTCGCCATGCGCCTTCAAAAAGGCAGCCAGAAGGTTTGCCGGAGTCAAAGCCTTGTTTTGATCCTTGCCGGCCGCCACTTCGGAGGATGTCGCAATGCGAATCAGACCGGTGCGCCCGGTCGTGGCCGTTCGAGCCGACAAGGACGCGCAGGTGACGACACGTGTGGCATCCGTGCCCGTGATGGTCTCTTCGTTCGTCGCCAGCTCGACCACGCCCAGCGTCGACGTCGTCGCCGGCGGGTTCAGAAGGTTGGCGTCACCAAAAATCACTTGGTCGGCACTGAAATCCGTCACCGCGATGTCAATGGCCAACATCGAAATGGCCATCGCTGACTTTTGCAGGATAGGTGTGTTCTGCGAGTAGACCGCAAAGAGGGTTCCCTTGTCCGTGTAAAGGCCGACTTCGTAGACCGTATAGGCGTCATCCGTACTATCCTGCACCGTGCAGTGGATGATGTTGTCGGCCACTGCACCGCCGGCTACCGTTGTCAGGCGCTTGAACTCGGCCTGCAGCTGAGTCTGCTCGGGCGTGGCCGTGTACTGCCCGGTTCCGTACCCGACTTCAGTAATCAAAACAGCATCTGTGCCGGCTTGCGACGCAGCCACTACCTCATCGAGGCCGGCCTGCGTGATGATCATTTTGAGTTCGTTTGCAGTATCGGGCATCGTTTAGTCTCCCAATGGCAGGACTTGCGGAGCATCCGGCTCCGAACCGCCTTCAAGCTCTTCGACTCGTGCCGTCAGCTCGGCAATCGTCAGGTTCAAAGCGTCAATCACGGTCTTTAAAGTGGCCGGCGTCACAAACTTGCTGGTCGACGTGCCGACAGAAACCTCTTCGGCACTTGCCGCTCGGTCATCCACGGCCGCCTTCATAGTGGCCGGAGAAACAGCCGTCGTTTCGTCTGTACCGGCCTTAGCCTCGTCCGGAGTCGCCAGGCGCACCGTGCCCGCCTGTTCTTCCGTCGCAGAAGCAAAAGCATTGTCAAAAGCCGCCTTGACGGTGGCCGGCGTCATCGCCTTGGTTGCGTCAGTGCCGGCCTTTGCTTCGGCTTCTGTGGCCAGCTCCACAAGACCTTTTTTGCCAGTACCGGCCTCAATAGCCAGAACCGACTTCGGAGTCAGGAACGACGTCGTGGACGAACCACCTGCGGCCACTTCGTCGCTGGCGGCCCGGGCATCGACTGCAGCCTTCAAAGCCGCTGGCGTGACAGCTTTTTCGGCGTCCGTGCCGGTCTTTGCTTCGTCTGCTGTGGCCGTTTTGATCAAGCCTGCACGCGTATCCGTCGCCAAAAGCTTTGCCAAAGCCGACGGCGTCACAGCGCGCTGCGAATCCGTACCGGCAAGCGTCTCGGCTTCCGTAGCCAATTCACAGATACCGGCGTTCTCAGTAGTGGCCGCTGCAAAGCTGTACGTCATGCCTTCGAAGGAGATCGATGCCGAGTCAATCCCGTCAAACTTGATGTCAACCGACACCAAAGCCTGCGACGTCGAGACCTTCTGCAAGATCACCGACTGCTGAGAAGTCACCGCAAAGAGCGTGCCGTCAGCCAGATACAGACCGAACTCGTAGACCGCGTAGGAATCTTCGGAGTCATCCCGGATCGCCACATGGATCGAGTTGTCTCCGGTGTCCCCACCCTCGATCACATCGATCTGCTTGAACTCGTTCTGCAGAGCAGTTTGCGTTTTGCTTGGCGTGTAGCGCCCGGATCCCAGCCCGATCTTTGTGATCTGAACGGCAGCTGTGCCCGTGGCCTCGGCGTTGACAATCGCCGCCAGGCCGGCGTTTGTAATAATGATTTGCATATAACCTCTTATGAAGCTGTGGCCACAAGACAGCGCGACACAATGGCTCGCGCACCAGCGGCAAGACCGATGACTCCATCGGCGTCAAGAGAAGTGATGGATTCGGATCGGATCCGGGCGAAAGCGACCGGTCGAAGGTAGGCACACATGCCCATGCCTCCGCCGACCTGCTGCTGGATCACAAAGGTGTAGTGGCTACGCACAGGCTTGGCGTCATCGATGAGACGGATCAAATCCTCTTGCATCTCGGCGTCGAGCACCCCCTCGATCTTCCCGAGCGTGGCGTAAATCGTGAACGTGTGGGGCGTCCCTTTCGGATCCGTCTCCCACCATTCCTTGATGGTTGCCGCCGACTGGATGGAAGCCAGCGCGTCGCGCACTGCCCTGACCGTCCCTTTTTTGCGCTTTTCCGTGACCACATTCTTGACCACCGAGCGTTTGAGCTCGATCGGCCAAGAGTCACGCCAGACCGACGCATCCCACGCATAGGCCAGATGGTCAAGCTGCTCACTCGAGAGTCCGTCGATGCTCACGTAGATGCTCGGAAGATCCAGCGCAGCCGTCACCTCTTGAAACAAAGGATCAAGCGCCTTGCCTGCGCTACTTACCGACTTGTCTCGCTTAATCGAATCAGGGACAAGGTCTAGCAGCGAGGTCTGATCGAGGGTCTTACTCATCTTTATAGCCCTCATATACCACGTTAACCTTCGTGCACTGCGCCACCTGCATCGCCTCGAGCTTCTTCCAGGTGGCAGGCTTTAGCTTCGAGTTGTCGACTCGTGAAGCACCGGCAGCAAAGACCAGCTGCAAGAGCTTGCCGGGCGTGATGTCCCTGCCGATCTTCGTTTGCTGCCAGAGGCGATACTGCTCAACAGCAGCCTCGACATCGGCCTGGATCTGAGCGGCCTTGCTCGAATCCTCTTGATTGATCCAGTAGTGCAGCTCGATCTCGTAGTTCGAAGCCGTCGGCGCCTTGACCACCACGTAGTCGGTCAAAGGCCGGATATTTTCATCAGAAAGATGCTCTTCGATCTGCTCAAGCGTGTCCTCTGTGGGCAGCGTCCCGTCGGTCAGCAGAACATAAACGTCAACTTCGCCGGGCGTGGGCGAGTTGACTTTGACGTCGATGATCGCCGGCGACACACTCTTTGCGTGATAAACGTAGGCCTTTTCAGGACCGGCCACCGAAAAAGAGTTCGGCGCCAAGCGGATTCGATCGGCAAAGTCCGGATCGCTTTCAGCATCCGCACCACCCGTCGTGATCGTGGTGTTCTGCGCACCGGACACAAAAGTCATCGGCGTCACGATCGTGCTGATCTGCCCTGCGAGGTAGTCATTGCCGACAGGCCCGGCCACCGTGCAAGATGCCGAGACTTCGCCCGTCGTCTCACCGATTGGAATCAGAAGATCTTCATCGGTCTCGAAAGTCACGACCCCATTTGTGACCTGCGTCCCTGCCGGAATCGTGTAGACGGATCCGAGGGCCTGAGAAAGCGTGAACTCGATCGTCGTCACAGCCTTACTTTCAGCCATGCGCTCTACGGCCAAGAGCTGACCGAGAGCGTCAAGGTATCCGCCTTGCGCGTAACTCAAGAGGTTCTGCTGTGCCGCAAGATTGATAGCCGTGCGCTGCTGAATAATGACGTCAGCGATTGATAGTAAAAAAAGACGGCGAGGATCGCCCGCCGCTAAAGTGTCACCGCTGGCCTGTTCAAAGCCTGTGATGATCTGAGATCGGATCGTCTCAGCATCCGTCTCAAGAAAGTTGACCGGGGCCAACCCCCAACGCGGAATTGTCTCTGCCATAAGGCTATTCTCCAATCGAAACCGTCACTACCGGCTTCAAAATGCCATCTAAAGAGTCTGTTTGCGAACTTTTAAACTCGACAGACTTCACCTTTGCTCGAGGCTCATACGTTTCGATGGCGTCGATGATTTCCGACTTCATTTGCATCTGAGCAACCGCTGTCGGAGCATCCAGGTACTGCCAGGACAGCCCAAAATCACGATCCAAAGGTACCGACCCTTTTCGAGTCGCCAAGATCGTCCGGACGTTCTGGAGGATTTCGACCACTTCGGTCTCCGGAGCAAAGTTCACATCCGAGTCCAAGCTGACAACAAAGTTCATGCAGCCTCCCGCAGGTTGATCGTCACGTCTGCCGACACACAAATCCCTAAGCCGCTGTGATGCTTTCTGCTCTCCGACATCGATTCGATAATGAACTTTCCCATGTAATCGGGACCAATCAGAAGCCGCTGCGGCTCATGTAGCTCCATCATCTCCCGCAGAGCGACCAACGCCGCCAAAGGCGTAACACCGAGTGCCGAATTCAGCTGAATCGAAAAACTGACCTGCAAGAGTTCCGGCCCGATGTACTCGAGCTTTGGCTTTTGACCGATCACTTCATGCGTGGCCCATCGGTCTGAACGTTCAACCTGAAGGTCCTTGAACGTCATCACCACCGATGAGCTACACACAAAAGGAATCATTCCCAGTAATCCCAATGCGCTTGCCATTCCCATTTCCTTTAGTGAGGTCCAGACGTCTCGCCATGCGGGGCAGTGTGGGTATGGCCGTTAAGGCTGATGCCGCTTGCCACCACGTCTTCGGTTGCCGTCAGCGTACCGTTGAGCTGGATGTTGCAGTTGGCCACAACACCACCGCCGCCGGTCACCGTAAAGCCGCCCTGGCCGGTGATCAGCCCCTGGACCTTGATGTTTCCTGTAAAAAATGTGTCCGGCGAGTCAATCGTCACCGATTCAGAAGCCTGCACTAAAGCCGTTTTGCAGAACACCGAGGCCGACTCCGGCACCGTAATCGATCCTGTCTGTTGATCAAAAACGATCACCGTACCTGCAATCGTCACCGTCAGCGTGTGCGAAGCGCGGTCGTAGCAAATGCGCGTGCCGTCTTTGAAGACAACCGTTCGGCGATCAGCCGTTGTCTCGGGAGGCTCAACATCGCCCGCATAGAAAGAGCCGATGATCACACCGTCCTCAAAGCCATCGCTACGAAAAAGACACAGCACATCCTCTCCGATGTCCGGCATCTGGTAATCCCGATTGCCCAGCGAGTTGCGCTGCATGATCGGAAGATCGTAGGTGACCATCGAGTTTTCGTCATCGAAAATGACTCGAGCCGTGCATTTGACCGGATTGATCGAGCTGACTTCGCCAATCTTGAAATTGTCAAACTGCATCAATATTCCCTGTTGACACGCCGCAGTTGCAGGCTTGTCGTGTAGCCCCCGCCGCCAACGTCGTGCGAAGATGATTCGATAATGAAATTGCCATCAAAGCTTCCAAAACCCTCGCAGGCAATCACGCACCCGGCCAAAAGCGAGAGATCACCGATAACCGTCAAGCTTCCGGTGACTCGACGCAAGTTGACTTTGCGAAGCGTCGCCTTGGCCAGACGTTCGGCTTCAGCCTTTGAAGTAACGCGCTTACGCACGCGGTACTCCTGCCCGGAAGCATCCACGGTCGGATCCGTATAGCTGAAGTAGTTAACCGCAGGATTCTTCTGCGCCCGATAATCCGGCGTTCGAAGCTTTTCAAGCTCTTCGTCCACCGTGCCGGGCTTCTCAGGCGTCTTGGAAAAGTCGTAGCCACCGGCCGAGTCCTTCGACTTCTTTTTCATATCGCGCCAGGCCACCACGCATGTCTTGTAGGTCTCCGACTGCTGCGAGTTGAACGACCATGAAAGCACGTCCGAAACGCCCAACGTGATCGTCTTGATCGGCTCCTTCGCTTCGTAAGAGCGCTGATCGAAGATCACGATCTTCTGGTCCGTGACCTTGATCGAAAAGCCTTCGTCTTCGCAAAGTCGCTGAAGAAAAGCCAGATTGCTCTCCTCCTTCTGGTCGCGCCGGTCATACTGCGGGTCTTCCTCGACATCAAAAAAGAGTTGCAGGCCATTTTCGGCCGCAATCTCTTCAGCAATGCCTCGGAGCGTTCTGGATTCCCAAGCTTTTGTGATCGCCTTTCGTCTGATCGGCTGATTCAAAGGCGTCGAAACGGCTTGCATCTCAAAAGTGCGTGGCGCACCCGAAACGCTCATGCTATCGACATAGAACCGCCCGCAATGCAACTCGTCGGCTCCGGAGCCCGTTGCTAGGTAGGCATCGACAACCTCTCCGCCATCCGGTTTCCAAGTCGCCGCCCACTTCCCCGTCTCGTCTTTGAGAGTCAGGCGAAGCTCATCGGCCTCCCCCGTCTCTTTGTCTGAAAAGGTGAAGGACAGCAAATCGGGCAGAACGCTTTGTGAAACATCCTGCCCGGCGGCCGTGAAAAGTAAACGTAACTTCGTGCGAATCGGATTAGACATTGCTGTTCCTCTTCCAAGGCGGCAAGTTCTTTTCAAAATCGCTCGATGTCGTCACAATGTCCGGAACGTTCAGCACTACCCCGTCAGAAAAGAAAACCACCTTGCGGTGGTCCAAATTGGCAGCGATCAAACGGTCCATGAAAAGCTCGGATCCATAAACAGTCTTGGAAATGATGTCCCAAGTGTCTTGAGACTTGGTTGTATACGTACCCACTTTTCACCTCACGCAAAAGAAAGCCGCTTCTGCTCGGTCATGAAGCGCTGCATATTGGCCCTGAATTCCTCATATCCGGATCTCAAACCTGTCTGCACCGCTCCAGCCACATCAGCGCCACCGCCCTGCACATTGATGACCGGCGAGAAGTTGATCACAGTTCCGCCCGCACCTTCGCCGCTAGTGGCAGGTAAAGGCTGAAGCATCGTCGAGAGCTTCGAGAGCGGGATAACTGCCTCGGCCTCCCCCGCCTCCGCAATCGTCGCAAGCGTCGGTTGCGTTGCGATACCACCTTCAGCCAGTTGTGGAATCTTTGGCAATTCAAAGCCGAACTTTTGCCCTCCAATGGCAGGCACCCAGTCCGGAACATTGAAAGCCACGCCGTTGATCGACTCGACAATGGAGTTGATCATTGCAATGATCGTGTTTATCGGCCCCTTCATGATGGATGCCAGCGAGTCAAATGTGTTCGCAAAGAACCCTTGGATAGATGTCATTGCGCTGCTCCAAGCGTCTGAAATGATTTGCGCAGCGCTAACCGCCATAGCCTTGAGTTCGTCCCAATTTTTGTAAACGGCCACACCGGCCGCAACCAGTCCGGCCAAAAACAGAACGATAGGATTAGCCATCAAAAACTTCATAGCCGCCCCTAGACTCTTGGCTGCAACCGAAAGCAAATTCATGGCCACCGCTGTCGCTTTGGAAGCTACTACAGCAGCAGCTGCGCTTACTCGGTACATAATGAAGGCTTGCCTTGCCATTAAGACCCATTTCGTGACGGTGACCACAACCTTCAGACCTTGAAAAACGCCTCGGAAAATCAGAAAAGCAGACCCTGCGTAGGCTACAGCTGTTGCAATCGCATTGAAGTTTTCCAGCACAAATGACACAAACGACATAGCTCCTGACAGGCTTTTATTGAACCACTGCGTAATAACCGGAAGTGCTTTGGTAAACGCCTGAGAAAGCGCCTCAATTTGAGGCGCAAGAGCTGCCAGCGCTTTTGAAATCTTGGGCATTTGCTCTGTAATCGCCTTCGCAGCGGAATCTGCAGCCGGCAAAAGGAGATCCATAAAAGACCGCGACACAATTCGAAGCTGACTTCCCAAATCGCTGCTGATGGCTCGAGAAACCTGTTGCATGGTCCCCTCAATTTGAGGAAGGCTCCCTTGAATCGCCTTGAATCCTTCCAGCGCCTTGACTTCCAAGTCTTCAAATTGGGTTCCGAAAAGCGCAACGCCGGCGGCATTTCGAGCTACCGGATCTTCCATCTCGCTAAGACGTTTCACTACTTCAGCAAAGGCAACTTGTGCCGATTGCCCGCCGGCAGCAAACATCTGAGTCGCCTTTTGCCCATTCAAGCCAAGCGCGGCAAAAGCCTCCATGCTCGACTTCGAACCGTCTTTTGCTCGAATGTTGAACTCTTTGATAGCGTCGCCAACTTTATCGATCGAGAAAGCACCATCTTCAGCGCCCTTGACCAAGTGCGCCGCAAACTGCTCGGCCGTAAAGCCCAATGCCTGGTATTGGACGGCGTATTCGTTAAAGGTGTCCAAAAGATCGCCGTTCTTGTTGGCGCCGTTCTGAGCCGCATAAGCAATCAAATCGAACGCTTTTTGTCCGTCAATGCCAAAGTTCTTCATCAAGGCCGATGTTGCTCTGGCTGTTTCGTTGACATCCATATCAAATGTCTTGCCAAGAGCCATCGCATTCTTAGTGGCAGACTCCAAATCCTTTCCGTCAAGCCCTCCAACTTGCTTGATCGTGGACATCGCTCGCGCCACCTCGTCAAAAGATTCCCCCATGCCGGAACTGAAAACCGCGCGTGCCGCTTCCTCAATCTGTTTCATCTGCTCGGCGCTCGCCCCTGTTGATGCCTGCACGCGAGCCATAGCGGCCTGATAGTCTGCCCCCACCTTTGCCCATGCTCCGCCAGCCACTAGCGCTGTAGCATTAGCTGCGCCACCGATCTTGACAATTCCGGCATTTACCGAGTTTGAAAAATCAAGTGCTTTGTTGAGACCGTCCTGGCCTTTTTGAGCCAGGTCGACCCACGGCTGTAGCTTTGCCGCTTTTTGCTGAGCCTTGTAGGCTGCTTCGGTTGCCTGCTCCAGATCTTTTTGACGTTTGACCAGGCCTGCCAATGAGACTGATGCCGTGCCGGCTTCGGCGTCTAACTCCCGCAGTGCCGTACGATTTTTTTGGAGACTTGTCTTAGCCTTGTCAAGCGCTAGCTTTGCCAAGTTGAAACTCTGAACCAGCTCTTTTGACGGTTGACTCGTCTGGCTCATAGCCTTACCCAGCTCTGCAACCTTTCTACGAGCCTGCCCGTATTCCTTGGAGCTTTCGGCAACAGCCTTTCGTGCGGCCACAAGACCAGCAATCTTTCTGCTGTCGCTGTTTAAACTCTGCATGTGATCGCCCAGTTTCTCAACGGCATCACTGGCATTCTTAAATGATTTGGGAAAATCCCCACTCATCTTTGCCGCAAGCTTGAAGGCGATTTCATACTGTTTTAAAGCCATGTTTCTCCCCAAAAAGAAAGCGCGGATGAAACCGCGCCCTTTTGGATCTCTTTGCTGCTACTTTCCCTTAATCCGGTTTGTCGTACATCTTCAAAAAACCGATACACAAAGCGGGAATCACAATCCACGCTGCAACAATCCAAACCCAATAGTCCGAGATAACTTCGAGTACAAATCCGCCGATAGCTGCAATAAAAAACGCAATCGCAAGCAAATATGACATGACTCTTTCCTTGATCTATATAGGAAATTTTACGTCTTTGCTTTGTGATTTTCTGTTTCAATTGCTTCGGCCCATGCCCCCAGTTCGGTTAAGGGAATGCCTGTCCACTGCAAGGGGCTACTGAAAGTCATCGCAGAGATCCGCACAAAAAAAACTTTCAACCACTTGTCAGGGTCTCGCTGTTCCGGGAAGCCTAGCCGAGCAAAAAATTGCTTACCTCCTGCGCCAACTTGCAGTAGTCCTTGGCTGGCAATCCCTCGACAAACTCCATCGGCTGCTTGCAGGCTTTTGCTGCCAAGTAGGCGCAGAAGTCAATATCGACAGGCGTCACTGCTGCAAAGTTACCCTGACGCGTCCATTCCTTTTTTGCCGCCGACACATCACGCCCGGTCAGGGCATCCAAATCCATTTCAACAGCCGTGAACTCCACGCCGTCAAAGTTATAAGGTTTCGAAAGTTCGATTTTCATGATTGATCCTGTAACGCCGGGAAGCCCTTCAGCTCCCCGGCAAAAGCATTAAGCCAAACCAAGGTCCTTGCGCACGCTCTCAAGCGCATCTTCGTCGCCAAAACGAGCGATGTAGTTGAACTTGTCAATCTCGACAAGTGTCTTGCCGCCGACGTCAAGCTTGATGTACGTGCATTCCATTTCGACTTCCGTCCCGGTGGTTGCGCCAACTTCGAAGTTGCCGAGGTTGACGTTCTTCGGAACGCCGCGAATAGAGAGCTTCACAGCTTGCGTCACAAACTTTCCGGAGGAAGCGTCGTAGACCTGCTGCGAGCCTCGGAAATCCAGAGGATGAGCCATCTGGGCTGCAAGCGACGTGACGTCCGCCGTGATCGTTCGGAAAGCCACCGTCGTCGTGATAGAGCTGTAATGCCCCAAGACCGGAGTTTCCACTTCGCCGGCAATGCCGGCACCGGACACGGTGTCGGTCATTGCCTGAAACTGCGGCAGCGTCACCGTTGCCACGCCCAGAAGATCGGTCCCATTGCGGTAGCAACGGAAATTGATCAGTCGCTCAGGAATTTGATTCGTTCCCGCCATTTTTTATCCTCACTCAAAAAGCACAGTCATGGCCTCGGCGTCATACTCCATGACGAACTCGATGTCTCGAGCCGGCGGAGGCGGACTGACCAGAACATGGAATTTCGCAATGCCGTCCAAAAGATCTGTCGTGCTGTTTTCGCTTTCGCGGAAACCCACAGAGCCACGAAGGATGTACTGTTGCGCAGCCAGACCGTTGAGCCACAAATTAGCGCTGTCGACCACCGTATCGATCAGACGTCGATTCAGCGGCGCGTCAAGTCGCTGCCAGTAGGTTGTGATCAGCGTATTGCCGATCCAATTCATCATGCGGCGAATCGGGATAAAAGCATCCTTGGGATCGGAGGATCCTGGATAGGCTCCCGTTCGGTTGCCCCAGAACACCCAGCCGGACGACTCATTGATCGCCGTGCAAATGCCCTGGCCATTAAGGTAGTTCGCCGTCTCGAAGCCAAGCCAAACTTCCTTGCCGGATTCAAGAACCGTGGCCGTGGTCTGCAGCGTGTGGTTGGACGGGCTGACGTAGGGCGTACCGTTGTTCTCGCTGTCGACAAGCCCCATCAAAGCGGCCACTTGACTGGACATGTGGAAGAGCGTTCCGGACAAAGACAACATGGGCCAGCAAACAATTTGATGCTTGTCGGTGATGTTATTCGTGGTCTTCCAGGATGGAACTTTCGTGTAATCCGTAGCAGTATCGGTCGGCACGTCGATCACGCACATCGCCTTGAAACGGTCATTGATGTCGACGCACTTGGCCGCCATGACGGCCGCCACTTCCGGATCTCCCGAAAAGCCCGGAGCCGTGATCGTGCCTGGAACAAGGCGGAAGCGCGAGTAGACCTCAGCGACCAATTCCAGGCCGCTCTTTTCACCGGATACACTCACTCCACCAATGATGTCATCAGCCTCGACCGCAGACGGATCCAGTTTGTCTGCCGTAAAGGTGATGCTGGATCCGACCAGACACTTGAAACCATCATCGTCCGACAAAGACGTCACGACCAAATTGCCGTCATCGTCGAAGGACAGCTCGTAATCCGTGCCAACGGTGTAGGGCGAATCGACATTCGTGAGCGTCACCGAACTCAAAATGATGCCGGGCTCTGTCACAACAGCCGAACCGGTTTTCGCATCAAGCGTGACCGAAACCGTGTCTGCCGTTTTCTTGTGCGTGGTTGGATTCAGCACATTGACAAAGACGGCCGGCGCCACACCGAAGAGTGCAAACTGAGCGTATGCAGCTTCACACAGCGAGAACCCGAACTTCTTCAAACCGCTGGTGGAGTCATCGGCTGCCGGCACAAAGCCGAAGGCCGCAACAAATTCCTCGTAACTGTTGCACAAAACCGGTTTGTTGACATTGGTCGGATCGGTCATGTTGACCGGTGCCGTGCCAAAAATCACTGGCAAGGCCGAATCAACCACCACTGCCGGCAAGATCGAAGTCGGAACTTCGGATACATAAACACCATGCTTGTACGCCATGGTTCCCCCTTACTTCAGTTCGTCGCGCAATCGCGTGACATAGGTATTGAGAATGTCTCCCTTAGTAGCCACGCGTTGACGCGCCGAAGCCAGCATCGAGACGGGTACAAAAAGGCCCCGCAGCGCGGGGCTCTTTTCTCGGAGCTCTTGAATCGACTTGGGGAACTCGCCTCCCCGAAAAACTGTGTATCGACTCAGAAGTCCTTTCTTGAGGGTCGGGCCGACATAAACCACTTTCGGCTGCAGCCCAATGTTGTTTTCACTCATGGTTCACTCCAATTCACAACGTCCGGCTTGCGGAACGTCCACTTGGTCGTCATGTCAACTTGCCAGTAAGGATGCGCCTGCTCTTCGCTGACTTCGATTCGAATCGGCAAGTCAAGGATGTACTGGTCATCCAGACAGCAATTCGGAAGATCAAACAGCGCTTGGCGGATCCGGCTACAGACATTCATGGACTCTTCATATCCATCCACGCAGCTACCGTCGTCTTGCAGTTCGTAGTAGGCACCGATGCTGATCGCAACTTCGACGCTCACCGAGTTCTCGTCTGTGGTCGACGCCATCGGTCGAACGACCACAAACGGAAACCCTTCGACCTCTTGCTGCGGGAACTTCAAGAATCCGTTGAACACTTCCGGGACAGCGACATCGCCACCCGGGCATGGCAGAGCCAAGTCCTTGATCGCCTCACGAATAAGGTCGCAAAGCGCTCGGCACAACAAAATCTCCGTCATTTGACAATTTTCTCCAGCAAAACTTCGGCCTCATGCTGCAGACGCCGCTCAAAAACTTCGTGCATCCGGGCCGAAACTTTCTCGGCAGAACCTTCTAGCATTGAAGGAACTGAAGGGCCGGCCAACCGCTTGATGGGTTCGCCTCGCCGCTTCTTCCCTTTCGCGTCAAAGTAAACGCGGCTCTTGATGCCGGTAGCCTGTCGAGCAAAGATGTGACCGCGCCACTTAAAGCCGCGCTCCAGATTGAAAGGATTACCCTTAGCAATCGTCACGCGAACTTTGCGACGTTTGCCACCAGTCGTGTTCTCGTCCGTCGGCGAATGCTTGAACTCTCGCAAAGGCAGTTGCATACCCTGCGAAATGATTTCGCCGGCAGGCTCAGACTTGGACGCCTTGGTCACGCGAAGCGTCTTTTTGATCTCGGCCGCTGCAACCGTGTAGTTTTCACGGACGCTTTTGCTGACCTGAGCTCGACCTGCCGTGAGCGCTCGATTGATCGCTCGGGGCAGGATCTTGCCTACCCCGCCCGGCACACTCGAAAGCATCTCACGAGCACGGTCAATGGCTCCGCCATCGATCTTGATGGAGACCTTGCTCATGCTCGATTCGCCTGAAGTTCGATGACAAAAACGCCCATTTCCACCCGGGCATCCGTAACAAAGAAAAACTGTCCATCCAGGTTCAAGCGCTTACCCTCTTTGGGCAGCACCTTCATGTCTTCTTCCTTGACATAAATTCGCCGATTGGCGGCATAAACCCCCATGACACTTTGGACAGCCGACGCCACGTTTGCATCCTGATCGATGATGCAAACCACCTTCTGGCCGTCGATCATGTGTTCTTCGGCGAATTCGTCAAGGTTGAAAAACACCGCCTGGATGTCTTCCCGGACAATGTCTTTAAAAGACATTGTTAGCCACCAACATCGTCTTCAACGCTTTCAGGCGTCGTACCATTGACCAGTACGTCCGCCATGCGGCAGAAGCTTTCCGGATGGCGCACAGCAATATCTACGGACTGAAGAGCTCGGATTTCCAAGCCACCGTTGTCGTAGGCCGCGGCCGAATACGGGTTCGGAAGGATTTCCAGAACACCCCATTCACCGATGAGCAGATCAGCCCAGTTGCCGAAGAAGATTTCAGAACAAACACCCGAGGAGGTGCCCTTCGTCAAGTTCTTTCGAGCCTGGTTGCTTCGGGCAACCGGATAGCCATTGACCTCACCCGGGATTGCATTGCGAGAAGCACCGACAATCGGTTTCCAGATGTAGTTGTTGTTGGCGTCCTTGATCTTCTTCAGTGCGCCAATCGTCACGGCGTTAGCAAGGTATGCCATCGACGTGCCGTCGGCGTTGGCATCGGCGACCTTGGTTTCCATGTCGATCAAATGATCAAACGTGATGGCCGCCCCATTGGTGCCGCCTTCAACCGTCAGAATGCCAGTCTGGGAGGCAAGACCCTTGGGTTCACTGCCAGAACCGGAACCGGACAAAGCTGCGAGATCGATCGCCAAAGCGATAGACGTCGCCAGTTCGTTGCGAACAAAGTTTTCGACAGACATCGTCACCTGTCGCAGCATGTTGCGGCTTACGAAAGACTTGGCCGCAATAGTCTTCATGTCCAGGGCGACCTTATCAAACGTCGCGTTGGAGCCGGTCACCGTTCCGGTTTCCTGAATCCACTGCGTCGCCGAGACCCCAGACTGACGCGGGATTTCCACCTTGCCGACAAGACCCGGCAAGAAAGTGGCGCCCAGCTGCATGACTGCAGCCTTATTGCGCAGGATGTCAATGAAAGAGCCCATCAGAAGATCGGTCTTCACAAGATTGCCGCCCTGGGTCGGTGTACCGACGTAGTAGCCGGCTTCGCGCATCATGGGAAGGTCGGTCGGCATGAAGAAGCCATTACTGTCTCGACCCATGCGGCGAGCCAGCTCAACGGACACTTCGCGTTCGAGACCAGCTTCACGCCAATTGCCCGTCATGTGTGCGTTCAAAGCACGAACGAGGCTGTAGCGGCGACGTTCGGCTTCGGACATACCGATGTCGAAATCACGCTTGCTGTCGGCGGCCGGAGCCTGGCGCTGGGCACTCAGCGTATCCATGATGGCCGCACGGGCCTCATCGACGCTTGCTCCGCGATTGATCAGGTCATTGCGACGGTTGTCGTCAATATTGAACTGGCGGCACATCGTTTCGATTTCCTGGATACGCGCACGTTCTGCAGCGCGAACTTCGTTTTCAGAAACCTGCACAGCCGGTGCGGTTTCTTTCTGAGCGGCCGTTGCGGCCGTGGCTTGGTTCTTGTCACCCATAAGAGGCTCCTTTTCGGTTGCTTGGTTAAGACTTCGATAAACACCGACAGATGCATCTGCCGGCATTGCTACAAGTGAAACTTCAAAAATTTCCCAATCGGTCGCCGTCGTGATCTTTTGCTCTTCATCCTCCGAGCGCTTAAAGACGCGATAGCCGATTGAGACGTTTGTGAGAATGCGGTCCTTGACTCGCGTGAAGGCCTTTTCACCTTCCTCGTCCGATGCGAATCGCATGGTCGCGTAGGTGCGGCCGTCTTCCTGCCGGATCGCGTCGATCACCCCCACCACACGATCCGGGTCGTGACCTAACAAAAGAGGCAACGACTTTTGCCGTTGCCCCATTCGCATTGCCCCGGGCGCGTGGCTCAGGACTTCTTTCCAGTCGGACCACATCTGGATCGGCGTTTCCGACGCGACCGATGCAGTGACCGTGCGATGCTCAACATCAACCGCCTGGTCAATGACCACCGACCGGTGTTGCACTTTGTCTGACATAGCTTTTTCCCCAATAAAAAAGCCAGCTTGTTTGCCGGCTCTTTGTCATTCTTCATTGACTTCATCTTGCTGGATCGGAACTGCCGGAGCTGTGGATGCTCCGAAGGACAGCCCCAGTGCTTTTGCTCGATCAATATCCGATCGAATTTCCTTGTCGACGTCTTCGCGGTCCTTGCCGTTTCCGATCTGCGCGATGACATCCGATCGGGACATAAAGCCCTGCTCGACCGCCATTGCATACGCCTGGACTTCCTTTGCCGGATCGACCCAAGACCAACCGCGCGGCTTAAAGCGGACCTTCTGATAGTGGTCTCGACGGCGGAAGTAGTCCGGAATGTCCACGGCCCCGGACAGGACTGCGGCATCGAGCCAAGAGCGATAAATCGGAGCCAAGTGGTCTCGGATCAGCCAGCCCTGCAGCACGCGCCACAGACTGCGCTCATCGAGCAATGCCAAGCGGCTCGAGCTGTAGTTGGACTGGCTGTAGTCTCGGCTCAGAGACTCATAGGAAACGCCAACGCCGGCGGCCATCTCGCGCAACATGTAACGCATGAAAGCCTCGAGCGCTTGGTTCGGACGTGAGGGAGAAAAACCTGCAAACGTTTCACCCGGGAGCAGGCGCCGGAAAGTACCCGGCTCACTCTGGACACGGTTACCGATTTTCAAATTCTGGAACCGGGCATCATCCATCAAGCCTTCTGACTGCTGGATAAAGCCGACGATGTTTGCGGCCGCACGTGCAGCCACCAGTTCGGATTTGGTGTACTCGCTCGAGTCGTTCATTCTGCGCAAGACCGAGTGCATCCACGGCACGCCTCGAGTCTGCGGCCATCGGTCGATCAAAAAGATGTGATCGACATCGGCAGCCGACAGTCGTTTACGCTGCGGGCCTCGATTGACCGACTGAAACTGATAGTCGCCTGGATGCGCCGTATTCATCCAGTACGCGACCGGGCGCATCCACGGATCGACCTCAACACCAAAGCGAACGCTGTTGCCGTTTCTGGCCACGAACGTCCCTTCGGTTTGCCCCAGCAAAAGGTCGGACTCGATGATCTCAAGAGCAAACGGCACGCGGCTACGACCGAACTTCGACTGAACCTTTCGGATCAGCACCTCGCCATCCTGAAACACGGCGCCCACCGCCAACCGCAAGATCGAATTCATCGAGAGCTGTCCGGCAGTGTGGCAACTATCGCGTTCCGTCCACTGCAACCATGCCTCTTCGATGCGGTTGTTGAGTTCGTCATCCGGCGTCCCGTCCGCCTTCATGACTTGAGCTTGAACGCCGATGCCGGTGCCGACAATGTTGTCTTGGACAATGCGCTTCAGGTTTGAGGCGTGCGGATTGTCCCGGATCATCTTGCGGCTGCGATTGCGCAGCGTCTCAAGACTGCCGGCTAACTCCGAATCCTCGGACGTCGCCGGCGCCATCCAATCTCCAGATAGGCGTCCCCCTTCGGCCGCTTCGTATTGCCGCACCATAAGGGTCGGCTCTTTGCGAGGCTGCTCCGGCTCCTTTTGGAACAGTCGTTTCAAAATCCCCATTTACACAAACTCCACAAGCATTTTTCGCGGGTCAGCACCGGAGGCAGCGCACTTCTCCAGATACACCTGATTGCGCCAGTAGGCCACCAAATCCATGAGCTCTTGAGCACTGCCAAAGCTCAGCGTTCGGCTGCCGATGGTGTAGCTCTTGTACTTTGAACGGCCGTTTGTCGTGTAATCCATCAGAGCTTTTTCGGCCTGAGCCAGACACCGCTCTGCTTCAGTTCGGTGATCAAAATCAGCGTCGGCTACCTTTTTCAGAACCCGAAAAGTCTCAAGCACCATCGTCCGACGATAGAACTCATCGGCCGTCAATCGCACGATCAGATAGGTCGTCCCCATCGGCAGCGTTTCTGAGACATCCGCCGCCAAGGTCACGATCACAAGCCCGTTGGCATCAACAGCAGTCAAATTCACAAGACCGCCTTCAGACGTGCGCAAGAGCGCTTCGATCTTCGGGTTTTGTGGGGCTTCACCCATCGCCAACAACCGTTGACGGTTAAGATTCCAGACCCGCGAGTCACCCGCCACAATGTCTTTCGTCGCTACCACGCGTCATCACTCCCATTGCCGCCATTGAAGGCGTCGTAAAAATCATCTCGTTTGACTGTCGGCTCCGGATCAATTGCCGGTGCCGACGGCGCACTTTCCTCTGCCTGTTGCTCAACCGGTGGCAGAAGATCGATCTGCATCTGACTCTGCAGTTCCATCTGCCATCGATCAGCTGACCACAGGTGCAGCTTCAGCGATCGAGCTGCATGGAGCGCATAGACCTCGCAGTCAAGCGCCTCGTTTCGTACTCCTGACTTCTTTTGCCAGACGCGCTTGCTGCTTCGAGAGGTCGGCGCTTTGACTTCTGACGTGATCTGCTCCCAGTAGTCAGGTCGCACGCCGTGATACCAGTGCATACGCCCAGGACCGTCACCGGTCAGCTTGATGCGTCCGGCTTTCGCGTCAACACCGAGGATCAAGTCTTTGGCTCGGCTGGTGCCGACGATAAAAGGCGTCAAGCCATACTTCGACGACTTGTGCCTGAAGCCAAGATCGACAGAGGGTTTCGGCGTCGTAAAGATTTCCTTGGAATCGTCATTGACCGACGACCCTTTGATGGCCATGTATCCCTTGCCGCGCCGCTTTCGAACAAAGCTGTAGACAGCATCCGATGTCTGACCATCCGAAGAGTCGATCGACACTGCCCGGATCTTGATCGAAGCTCCGGACGGCGCCTTGAACTTGCGCTCCAAAAGGTCCGCCAAATCCACCCAGGCTCCCTTGCCGGGCGTCATGGTTTCGCCCGGGATCTCGCCCCAGTACATCAACCAGCTTTCTTCTTCCGGTCCCCAGGCGCGAATGATGACAGCCAGTCGATCGTGCTGGACGTCGACGCCGGCAGTGATCACAAGGCCATTCTTCGGAACCGTCAGTTCTTCGTAGGCTTCGGCACGCTTGGACAGTTCGTCCGGCTCCGGCAGATCGTTCTTGAAGGCGTAAGGAATCCCCAGCTGCGAGTTGTAGAAGCTGCGCATCTTCGTGTCGTCGCCTTGGTCAAGCGCCTTCTTTGCTGTCAGATACTTGATGACAAGATTGCGCAAGGTCGATCCTGGAAACGGGCTGTAGATCTCGTTGATATAGAAGCCGGCCGTGCCCAAGAAAGGCGCCGTCGCTCGCCAAACACCGTGGCGGACTGCTCGGTTCTTTTTGGCGTCATCCCAAATGCAGCCGCAATGCGGACACACGTAATGAGCCGAGTCAACGTCTGCGGATCCGAACACTTCATGGTGTAAATCGTCCCGCTCATTCCATTTGACGTTGTCCCAGGAAAGAACGTGTTCCTGGCCGCAGTCCGGGCACGGAATAAAGAACTTGCGCTTGTCGGACTCTTTGTAGGCTTGTTCAACGGCCGAGAAGCCTTCGACCGTCGGCGTGCCGCCGTAGACCACTTTCGATCTGGCAAAGGTCTTCGTGCGCTCGATCAACAATGTGATCGTGTCACCCTGCTGCTTGATGTTCGTCACGCAGTCGTCCGGCTCTTCCACGCAAACCACCGGCGCCGGCGTCGACTTCACGCTTGAAGGAGATCCGGATCCGACCAGCTTCAGAAAACCACCCGGGAAACCTTTGAAGTTCCAGCGATTGTCTTTGTCGCGCTTCGATTTGACAGGGATCTTTTGTGCCAGAGTCGGAGACGCCTCAATCATTGGCGTCAGCTTTTCGTCGTTAAATTCTTTGGCGGCGTTGTCCTTGGCGAACATCACGATCATCGGGCAAGGATCGATGTCAATCCTTCGGCCAAGGTAGTTGAGAAGCACGCCGTCGGTCCAGGCTACCTGCGCCGACTTTTGCGCCACTACCTTTCGCACTGCCGGATCGTCAAGTGCCTGATGGATACCCGGCACCCAGGGAGTCAATGATGCGTTGTAGCGTCCGGGCAGAGCGGTCGACTTCGCGCTCATCCCTCGGAAAGTCTCAGCCCACTCTGTCGTCCCCATTTTCTTCGGCGGTTGCAAGATCGCTGCCATTTGCTTGAGCAGCTGGCTGATACCCGCCGAGGTATCCAGAGAGATGTTGAAGGGCATTGTGTGTGTACTCGTTCAAAATGCTGACGTCGATGTCAATCCCATAGAGCGTGTCAAGTTCGGTTTTCAGCTTGTCATCGCGCGACAGCAGCTCTTGCCGAAAGCCGGCAAAAACATTGGCCAACTCGCTTTGAAGGTCGGCAATGTTCACCAGCTGGCCTTTTTTTTCGGCCAACTGGTACTGCTTCAACTCACGATCGACGCGTTCGGTTAAAACTCTTTCTTTGTTTAAGTCGTATTCGCCATCGATACTGGCGTGTCCGGCTGCAACTTCCCGCAATCGAGAGATATAAGCCAACCGGATTCCGTCCAAATCCATTTCCTTCCAATCAATTCCCATCTTTAAAAGGGTTTTGGAAACCGCTTGTTGCGAAACCCCTAAATGCTGTGCAATTTGTTCTTGAGTTACTTTGGACATTTGGGTTTGATTTACTACCCCCTTAGGGGGCTCACAAGTAGAAAAAAATCGGGGGCTTGCCCACCGCGATGGTTCAGGCTCAGGAAGGACCCGTGAGCCTGAACCAGGAATAAAAAAGAGGCTGCCTTTCGACAACCTCAAGACCCCGCACCGTTAGGAGAGAAACGGCACTAAGGTAGCGATTCTGATCGGACGCGGCATCGATTCGAACGATGCATCCCACCGGATTATTGGTCCGCTGCTCTACCCTTAAGCTACGCGTCCGGCTCTCACTGGATATGATTGTGGTGTGCGAGATTCAACTTACCCAGTGAGGGTCAATCTATGGCTGATGAAAACACGATTCTTCTTGGTGCTGCTGTCGGAGCTGGTGCCGCTGTGGCAAACAAGGCATACGACGATTTAGTGCATCCTGCTGCACAAGAGCTCGGTCAAGGTCTCGGATATGCCGCCCGCTTTATCAAAGCAGTTTTTAGACCTTTTTCGGTTGCTGCTGATTGCATCAATAAAAAATGCGATGAGTTCGTAGCAAAAGTTGAAGAGACGGTCGAATCAATTCCACCAGAACGCAGAATCGAGCCATCTCTTGGTGTTCTTCAACCTATCATCGCTGGTTCGTGGGGAGCTCTCGATAGCGACCTCATCCAGGCCTTGTTCCTCAATCTTCTGAAGACAGCTATGGATAGCGCCTCAGCTGCTGGAGCTTTGCCTGTTTACGGTGAGATGATTAAACAAATCACGTCTGATGAGGCAAAAATTATCCTTTTTCTGAACAAACATCACGTAAGTCATCCTATTCTGCGCGTCATAGCAAAACGAAGCGACATACCAGATGCATTTTTGGTAGTCCAAGATAAGGTTACCTATTTGGAAAAACACATCAAACTTCAATTCCCTGAAAACATTCCAATCTATTTAGACAATCTCGAGAGATTAAAGATAATAAACATAGATTTTGGCTCACAAGCTCTTCAAACCCATCTGTACGACCAACTAAAACAATCAGAACAAGCGATAAAAGCCAAGACCGAGATAGAAGCTGATAAGATGCTTTCTTGCGATTACAAAAAAGGAATATTTACTTTGACAAGTTTTGGAATCTCATTTTGTCAAGTCTGCACTAACGACTCAATGGTTTTAGAAAAGCCTTAATCTCCTTTATTTCAACAGCGTAAAGACTTGCTCTAGAGGCCAGCACTCGTATCCATATGTATGTATAGAAAAAACCAATGCACATAAAAACGGCCATCAGTGCTATCAATAGATAAACCATTGAGATATTCCCTTTAAAACTTCATTTATCTCACCTGACTATGCCCGGCTCTGGCCGGGCTTCGTTTGTTTACGGATCAAAAATACTGAGCTTGCGGATTGTCTCCGGATCTCCTTCAGCATACTTCCTGGCAATAACTGCATCCGGGTGCATGTCTACGGAGCTTGTTGCCGGCTGTTGCTTGTTCGAGTCAGATGGATCGGCTGTCTCATCCTTAGTCAGCTTGGTCATCAGCTCTTCGAAGCGGGCGTCAAAAAGGTCACATGTCTTATCGCTCAAACAGTACCAGCAATCGTCAATTTGTTCGATATACCCAAGTTTCAGAAGCTTGAGCATTAACGGGTTATAGCTGTTAAAACGGTAGTTCTTTTTGCTGTCAGCGTAGTTGTCAAGCAGGAGTTTTTGCTCCTGGACAGATAACCGGTTGAAAAGTCGAACTTGTCGATCCAGCGGTGCCTGTTCTTTGAGACGCAACATCCCGGCCTCTTGACGTGCTTTTGCGACTTGTTCCTGAAGAATCTGGACATGAGAGTCGTACAACTTTCGCGCACCATTAAACCGTATCTCGCAGCTCCGCTTAATCTTCTGCTCCTTTTGGCATTCCGCCACAGCGGTGAGATACAGGAGCAACGCCACACCAATCACCGCAAGGACACAAATCAGCGCTTTGTAGCCAATTTCGAGCTCTCGTATCAATGCTAAGGATTCCTCCGGAACGATGGTCACAAAGGCCATCAGTACCAGCGTCACAACAACGCTCCATAAATATCTACTTACAAGCTCCGCGCGATTGTAGAAAAAATCTATCAATTTACGCGAACTA
>OGEP01000933.1_pt1 | contig 36323 bp, 25 predicted proteins | sample 1570721 | NCBI WGS metagenome assembly OGEP01 (sample SAMEA2582131, study PRJEB24529) | metagenome | biome: Human gut stool | place: China | collected 2011 | reverse complement strand
TACAGTTTTGTTTGCTAATAATTCTTTTAAGTATGCTTTTGTTGCTTTTGGTAATGAATCTGCTTCTGTTAATAATACAGGAGCGTCTTTTTTAGCTGCTAAAGGAGCTGCTGATAATCCATCTACTAATGCATTTCCATTTACTAATACTATATCAGTTATTGTGTTTGTTGCTGAAGTAGGATTTTTTGTTCCTTTTATTCCAACATATTCTTTAGCTATTTCTACTGCTGTTTCATATCTGTTGTCACCAGCTAATATATCAACTCTTGCTAAAGGTTTTATCATCCATGTAGCTAATCTTTCTGCATTAGCTTCATTTGTTCCTGTTATTGTATATGTTTCTGCAGCTAGGTTTCCTTTTGCTCCAAATGTTATAGAGAATCTAGCTTTTCCACCTATCATTTTTATAGCATTTTTAACATTTGATTCTGTTAAAGTTGTTACATCAGTATTATTTCCTTTTAATGTAACAGTTCTTCCTATAGCAACTGCTTCTTTTATAGCAGTAAAGAAGTCATGTCCTTCAGTTGTTAACATTAATCCATCATATAAGTTTTCAACTGTTAAATCATATCCGCCAGCTGTTATAGATATTTCTTTTACTAATGATGATTTTATATCAGTTTCTCCTGCTGCAGTTTTAGGAGCTGCTTTAGGGAATCCATAGAACATACCTGGAGTAGTAGTAGAAACTATATTCTGTTCAACACCATCTTTGTCTAAGTATTTAGTTGTGTCAAGTTTTTCATCTCCAACACTTATAGTTATTGTGTTGTTATTAGCTCCAACTAAACCTATATCATTTACGAACTCTATAACTAATTTTTCTGTATTTGTATCAAATTTAGCTCCATCTACTCTTATTAAGTTGCTTAATGGTCCATAACCTAAGCTATCATATCCAGGCTGATTTTTTTTGTTTACATCATATACTTTTTCATTGATTTCTTTTGCTAAAGCAACTAATTCATCAGCTGTATATTTTTCATATACTGCACCAGTAAGTTCTTTAGAGTAGTATTTTCCATTAACTTCTCTGAATCCTTTTGAATAAACTTCAACTTTGTCTCCAGTATTTAATCCATTAAATACTTTCTGAAGGTCATCCTGAGATACACCTGCATCTAATTTAGTCTGTTCTTTTCCATTTACGTATATTGCATATACTGATTTTCCTCTTAAAGCTACATTAGTATCATCAGATGCAAATACTTTTGAGTTTAATAATTCTCTTATTTCTTTCTGTAATAATCCTAACTCATTAGCAGAAACTTCACTTTTTTCTACAGTTGTAGTATCTGCTAGCACTGGTGCTACACTACTTGCTAACATCGCTCCTGCCATTACTACTGATAATTTTTTCTTGTTCATTATCTTTTTACCTCCGTTTTTCTTTTTTTATTCGTTACATCTCTTTTTTTCTCTATTCTCTTGCTCTACGCAATTCTTTATTCTTCCACATTTTTATTGTACGAAGCGCCCAACATCTCCCCAGAACGCAAAATCAATATAAATGTAGGAAAAATTAAAATTTTTGCCGTAAAAACTAGGTCAAAAAAAGTAATAGCAATAAGAACAAATGTTTTTTTGACTAAAACTCAGCCCCCAAAAATATAAATACTACTTACATATAATAAATGTTCTTAAAAAAGCCTTAAAATGGGGTTAATTCATAAATAAAGCATAAAAAGGTTATAAAATAGTCTTAAATAGTCTTAAGCATAAAATTAATCCAAACTATTTCCAAAACCAATTTATTACGTGATAAAATAATATTAAATAAGTGATAAAAGAGAAGATTAGCTTTTCTATTCATGATATTAGTATTATTAGTTTGTCTGTTTTTAGAATGGATCAGATTTGGTTTACTGAGCTTGACAAGAGTGAGAGAAAGACGTAGCTTTATTCTCTTTATGATTTTAAAAATGTTAGAAGATAATGTTTGTAAGAACTATCTTGAAGGAAGATATGGAGCTGTTCCAGATATAATAAAATAGAACGATTTTATTTTGTTAAAATCAAAAAAATAGCTGTGAGATTTGAATTTTATTCAAAATTATTATATAATATAAATAGTATCTTATAAGATGACGAGTTACTGTTCTGACTCGTCGGTAAAATAAAAAGTGGCTCGATGAAGATGCTAAAATTTAAATAAGACATCAATACCCCCACAGACTTAAGTGTCCAGTTTGATTCCTAGGAATCCCTGAGTGGGGGTTCTTTTATGCCACAAAATAATAAATAAAAAACATTTATAACTGTTTTTATATTCATCTTTTTCTTATATAATATAATTATGTGAAAGTTTTTAGAGAAAGGAAAGTAAACAATGAGAAATTTTAAAAGAATAGTTGCATTAGCGAGTGTGTTCACTTTAGCTACTGCTACAAATATATTTGCAGCTACAGGAGCAAAACCAACTCCAGAGGTAAGTTTTGGTGAAGTTGCTTTAGGGATTGGTGTAGGTCTATTTGTCGCATACGGTATGAAAGCGTTTAGAAATAGAAAGAATCCTAAAGGACCAGCTATGTATGACAATGGAGCTAAGGTACCACCTATGCAGACTAAGAAGAAAAAGAAAAAGAAGAAAAAATAAGTATTTTTAGCAAGGGTGATTGTTTTGAATGGTAAGAATGACGATATAGATGTAAAAAAAAATATTGAGCAAGAGATTCAATTAGAGAAAATTGCTAAGATTGTAGAGGACAATATACATTTTGTGGATGAGGATATGCCATTGTACGATGGGTATGATGTTCCAGAAATAGAGGAAGATGTACATATCAAAGAAGGTGTATATATTAATGAAGGAAATAGAAAAGATATAAGTCCTAAGCAGAAGAAAGAAAGTAAGAATGAAAAGAAAGTAGAATCAGATAAGGAAGTTAGTTCTACTGAGCAGACTGTTATTAATAGGGGAGAAAAGGAGCCATATTATCTCAAAGAGGTTGTTGGTGGAGAGGTGTTAAAGAGAAGATACACAACTGTTGAGCTTATTATGGGAATTGCTGTTATCAGTATTATTTGCTCATCTGGGATTGGTGTTTTGGGTGAGTTGCCTGATTTTTTAGCATTTTCTAAGTGGAATGGGATAAGTTTTGGCGATTTAGGACTTCCATTGTTGTTGGCATCTGTTTGTTTTATGATTCCAACAGAGGTTGAGCTAGATGTTAAGAAAAAGAAGAGCTTTAAGGAGATTTGTATCAAGAAGGTCAAGGTAGGTATTATATTATTTGTAATCGGGATATTGATAAATTTAATTGGAGCTTGGAATTTTAATAGTTTTAGGATTATGGGAATTTTACAGATGATAGCTGTTGTGTATATGGTTGGATCTCTTTTATATGTTTTGTTTAGGAGATTTAATTTTAAGATTTTAGTTATCGCTGTATTTTTAACTGCGATAGGGTTGGCAGGTCTTACAGGTTATTATTTTGCAAGTGTTAATTTTGGAGATACTGCAAAGAATTGTCTTGCGTATTTTGTGGATTCTAAGGTTATGCCAGGTCATATTGGAGATTTTGAGAGATACGGAATTATGTCAACTGTTTCTGCTTTGTGTGGAGGTTGTCTGGCTATGGCAGCTGGAAGTTTTCTGTGCAATAGGAGAGTAGAGAATAGAGATAAGAGCAATAAGATTCTGATTATGGGGATGTTTTTTGTGATTATCGCTCTTTTAATGGAGAGAAATTGCCCATATAATGCGAGCGTGATGTCGCCTTCTTTTGTGATGGTTGTTTTAGGCGGATATTGTGTTGTTTTTGCAGCGTTGTTTGGAGTTTTTGATTTGAATAGGAGCAAGATTTCTCATATAGTTTCGCGTCCGTTTGTGGTTATGGGAGCTAGCCCAGTGTTTGTTGTTGGGATTAATGAGTTTTTAAAAAATACGCTGTTTAAAGTAAATGTGTGTTCTGTAGCAAGAGGATGTGGACTAAGGCTAGATGAGTGGCTTGTTGTAGATGTATTATCTGCGGTATTTGGAAGTGGAAGCAGAATGATAGGATTTTTGGTTATTTATATACTATTAATATTTGTGCTTATGCTTTATCTTTATTCAAAAAAAATATATATAAGATTTAAATAATAGTTTATTGTAACTGTAGTTTAAAAAGAAAGAACTAGTAATAATATTTTATGAGTAGGATATTATACTAGTTCTTTTATTGTTTTTTTCAAGTTTTTTTATTTTTTTTGAAAAAAGTTTTAAAAAAGTATTGCATAAGTTTTGAATCTGTAGTATTATATATCTTGTCGAAGGGAGAGAGCTTCCTAAGAGAAAAGAATATTGGGGATTCGCCAAGCGGTAAGGCACATGACTCTGACTCCTGTATGCATAGGTTCGAATCCTATATCCCCAGCCAGTTTAAGATACTCTATCCTAGGATAGAGTATTTTTTAGTTAGTAAATAAAACCATAATACCAGTATTAAAACACTTATCGAAAAGATGTCTCACAGATTGTGGGGCATCTTTTTTTGCGTTTGAGCAGGTATAACTATGTATTTGCTCTCTAGGAGATAGAGTTGCTAGAAAATAATGATTAAAATATTTAATGGTAAAATCATAAATGATAATTAAAAATGGTTTTAAGGTCTAAAGAAGTTCGTGTGAAGTTTTAAATGAAAATCAGATAAAAATAATTTATTATTATGGATATATAAATATAAATAATGATTACTTATCAGTATTACCATAGTTGATAGAGGTTTTTAGCTGAGTTTCAATTATGAATAGTATGTGAAGATATATGAGAATAAGTTATCAAGAAAACTATAGTATTTTAGAGATAAAAGTAAAAAATATATTATTTTAATAACTGTTAATAAAGATTCGTTTTAATAATAGAAGCAAACCCACTTGTTATTATTTCTCAGTTGATATAAACTTGAGGTGTGGAAGAAAACAGCACATATTTTTATGGTGCCGAGAATAGAAATAAGAAGAGATGTAACAAATTATAAAACGAAAATGGAGGTAATGATAATGAATAAGAAAAAATTATCAGTAGTAATGGCAGGAGCGATGCTAGCTACAACTGTTGCACCAATAATGGCTGCTACAACAGATACGGAAGTACAGGCAAGCGAGCTAGGATTACTAATAGGAAAAGTTAGAGAAACTTTATTATCAGAAAAAAATATAAAATTCTCAAATGATAAAAGAAATGGAGCATATGCAGGTCAGTATATTTACTATGTTAAAGTAGATGGAAAAGAAGTTCCAGCTATAACAACAGCTCTTAATAGCGGTGAAGGGCTTCAGTCTGCTCTACAGACTGCTATAGGTAGCTTAACTGCTGGTCAGACAGTTTCTGTATGGTCAAGAGGATTTGTACAGGAAGGCAATAATGTTTACTCAACTACATTAAAAACAGAATATGCAGAGTCAGATATGAGTAATGCTACTGCAGAAGCAATAACTACTGCACTAGCAAGTAACAGTAATATATTAGGAAATGCAGTAAGTAGAGCAGAAGCGCCAGAAGAGCCTACTAGCACAGGTATATCTGATCCAGCACCAACAATAAACCCTAATATAACAGTTGATCCTGGTAAATCAATAACTATAAACTTAAATGCAAATGCAGGAACTAAAGGACCTATAGTTATAAAACCCGGTGATAAATTATTAGACTTTACAAAATATATAAATACTAAAGGTCAGGTAACACCTATAGCAACAGGTGCACCAGCATCAGCAGCAGATTTCTGTGGATTCCCAGTTATGGCACAGGAAAGTTTAAATACTTATCAGGATATACCAGATCAGGTTGTTGATAGCTATAAAGTAGTAGGAAGTTCAGCAAATTCATTCAAAACATCTGATTTATTCAATGGTGTTATGTTAACTACAGAAGGACATGATTTATTAACTAAGTTAAAAGAATCAAATCCAACTGCAAACACTATACCAAATACTAATGTTAAGTTTGCTACATTATCAGGAGCAACTATAGGTGATGCAAATTATCCTCTTAGCAAATCAGCTGATGGAAACTATGGATTTACTATAGCTGTTACAGATAAAACTAATAGTAAAAAAGTAACAAACTATACAATAAAAGGTGAAAACAAAAATGATGCTCAGACTTTATTAAGTTGGTTATACAATGAAAATGCAAAAGTAGATATACTTGCAGGTGAAAATAGATATGAAACAGCTGTAGAAGTAGCTAAAGAATATGCAGATCAGAATAAAGCTTTTAGTGGCGGAACTGGTAAAATAGTTATGGTTAACGGAAATTCATTAGTAGATGGATTATCTGCATCACCATTAGCAGCTCAGGCAAATGCACCAATGCTTTTAGTTGAAAAAGATAGAATACCAAAGGCTACTGCAGACTATATAAGAACTTTAGCTGGAAATGCGGAGGTAGGAAACTTAAGTGGTATAGAAATAGATATAGTTGGTGGTACTAGTGTTGTATCAAGAAATGTAGAAAAAGAACTTAAATCATATGGATTTACAGTTAAGAGATACGGCGGTAAAGATAGAGAAGATACTTCTATGAAAGTTGCCAATGTTATAAATGGTGCTACAAATGCATATGTTGTAGGAGCAAATGGTGAAGCAGATGCTATGTCTATAGCTTCAGTTGCATCAAATAAAAATCTTAATGCTGGTAATCAGGCTCCAATAATAGTATCTAAAAATAGTGGTTTATCAGATGATACTTTAGAATACTTAAGCAATAAAGCAGTTACTGTTGTAGGTGGAGAATCTGTTGTTTCTAAAGCTGATTTTGATAGTATAAAAGAAGCTGTTAATAAAACTAACCCAGTTACAAGAATAGCTGGTGAAAATAGACAGGAAACTAATGCAAAAGTTATAAGCACATTCTACGCTAAAAATGGATTTGGTGACAATACTGATGTTTTAGTAGCAAAAGACGGACAGAGAAATAAAATGGAATTAGTTGATGCATTAACAGTATCTAACTTAGCAGCTCTTAATAATGCTCCAATAGTACTTGCTACAAATAAATTAGATAAAGCTCAGCTAAATGCTTTAGAATTATACGGTAAAAATGCAAATGCTCTTTACCAGGTAGGTCATGGTGTTAGTCTTGATGTTGTTAAGACATTAGCTAACTTACTTGGACTTGAAAAATAATTATTGAAGCAAAATAGTATATTAAATTGATTTCAAAATTATAAAGTATTTAAGAATTAAGATTATAAGGATAAGTTAATTATAGTCAAAACATAAACACTTCACAATAAACAAAGTATAACTAATTACTTCACAATAGATAAAGTAAACGATGTAAAAAATTATAACTAATTAGAACGATCAAGTTAGAATTATTAGGTAAAAATAAATTAAATAAAGATAAAATATATTCATACTCAATCACAGTTAGTTTGTGAGTTGATTTTAGAAATAGATTTAGAAAGTTAGTATTGAGTTAAAGATGTTATTCACTGCCACACAGTGGGGACTGTGTGGCAGATAAATATACTGGGTTTGGATTTAAAAATAGATTGGGAAATGTAATGTCGGGGATGCGCTCCCGGCATTACTACTGATAATTTTTCTTATTTATTTTTTTCTCCGTTTTTCCTCAGTTTCGTTAAAAGCTACCGTTTTCCTTTTTGAGTAGCAAATCGTTTTTCTTTTTTTCTCTAAACACATCTTTTTTCTTATTTGACAATCTTGATAGATTGTTGGATAACTTTCACAAACATTCTTTTGTTTGACAGGTGATTCATCATTCCACAGTGGATCACCTGTCTTTTTTTAGGATGGGTTAGGTTGAATTGGAAAATTGTTATTTTTTTGTTTGAATTTTGTGTTTTTGGGTATTATATTAATATAAGATATATGTATTATACAATAGAACTTTTTTGATATGAAATTATTTTGAAAAATGTATAAATTTATTGCAAATAGAACATTTTGTTGTATAATATATGTATAAGGAATTATTTATAGGATTATTCATATTTTCCTGTCTGTTCCCTCAAACAGATTGTGAAGATGAATATACATTATTTTTAGATATCTCTTGTAGATAGTGGGTAAATAGGCTGTTACAATTTTATTTGTAACAGCCTATTTTGTTTTGAACATATCATTCGCCTCCAGCATATAAAATCATAACAGACCTGCGGAGCAATGGAGTAAATAGTTTTGTTGTGGGAAAATATGTAAATTACGGAGCAATAGAGTTTATTTTTTATGTATTTTTTGCTTCACAGTAGAGAAAATGTTAAGTTATAAAGTATAATATAGATATTATTGAGTAAATTTTTATATAGAGTTTTGATTGAAGTTGATAGATATTAATGGAGGAAGTTTTTATGATAAAGAGTTTTTTTAGAAAGTTTAGGTCTGCAAGGATGGCGAGTAAGGTTGCTGGAGTTATTTTAGCTGCTGTTGTTGTGTTTGTTGGTTATTTAGGTGTTATGCAGGTTAAAGAGAGCAAGAGGATAGCTGAGTATAAGGATACAGAGATTAATCAGGTTATTTATGTTAATAATAAGAAGTTTAAGCCAACAAAGCCGTATAAGATTAGAAATGAGATTGTTTTTTTACCACTTGATGATGTTTTGAAGGCGTTAGGTGATAAGTATAGTTATACTGAGAAGAATTTTGGCAAGATTGAGCTTAGGTATAAGGATACTGTGTACGATTTGAAGAAGGGATCTAATGTTGTGTTCAATAGAAATACAAATGAAGAGATTAAGATGGATGGTAGGATAGAGGTTATGGAAGGAAAGCTTTATGCTCCACTTGAGTTTCTTCAAGATTGTATGTATGTAAATATTCTTGAGCTTTCTGGTAATAGGGTGTTTATAGATAGTTTTAAGGAGAGATTTACATATGATTGGATGAAGGATAATAAGTATATTGCACATGCTATGGGTGGTGTAGATAAGAGAGTTTATACTAATAGCTTGGATGCGTTTGAGTTTAATTATAAGTTAGGGTATAGAATTTTTGAGTTTGATTTAGCTTTGACTAGTGATAATCAACCTGTGCTTCTTCATTCTTGGGGGGAGCAAGGGCTTAAGGATTTAGGACTATCTCCAACGTGGAGTGTTAATAAGCCTACTCTTAAAGAGTTTTTATCTACTAAGATAAATGGTATGTATACACCGCTATCTTTTAGAGATGTTTGTAAGCTTGCCGAAAAATATAAGGATGTTCAGTTTGTTGTAGATGTTAAAGGGCAGCCTCGTGAGTGTAAGAATGTTTATGAAAGGTGTGTAAAGATTGCTAAAGAGGAAAATGTAAAGGTACTTGATAGGATGATTCCTCAGATTTACGATGAACAGATGTTAAATGATGTAATGGATACATATGAATTTAAGTCTATGATTTATACTCTTTATAAGCAAGAGAGTTTGAAGGCTAAAGAGGTTATAGATTTTTCTTATGAAAATGGTATAAAGGTGGTAGTTATAGATAAATTAAAGTTAGATTCTAAGTTTATTAGAGAACTTAAACAGAGAGGTATTTATGTTTATGTAAATACATATAATAATACGGATAAAGTTAAGGAGCTAGAGGAGCTAGGTGCTAAGGGAATTTATTCTGATTTTATAAATCCTAAGACTGGCGAGAATAGATACGAGGTTAAAGAAAATAATAAAGAGGAAATAAATAATTAGTAAAATAGATAGTAAAAACGACGGCGCTTATGTTAATTGAAAAAAATTGTCACTAAAATGTTTTAATTTGGCAAAAAGCTTGGGATAAAAGGTTACAAATTGTAACTTTTTGTGCTATAATGATTTACATAATGTTATGAGATTTACATAATATTTGTTAAAAAGGTTAAAATCGCCTTTTGAAAGTCGGTTTAGAGAATGATTTTGTAGTGAGGAAGCTACGGTTTAGGTTATATTAAATTTATGAAAATTAAGGAGGAGTTTATGAAGAGAAGATTTAAAGCGACAACAGCTGTTGTTATGGCAGCGACAATGATGGCACCAACTATGGCATTTGCACAGAGTAGTGCACAGGAAAAAGAGATAAGTGTTGATATAGAAAGTAAGAGTGTAGTTTTTGGGACAGAGTCTGGTATTTCAGTTAAGTTTAAGGAAAAATTAGATGCTGAAAAGATAGTTGTAGATTTTAAATGCTACGATATGACTATAAGTTCTGAATTAAAATACAATAATGATAAAAATGTTTATGAAGGTACTGTTAAGTTTGATCAGGAACCAGAATACTTAAATGTTTGGGAATTAGATAAGATAGAAGTTAAGTCAGCAAATCCATATACTTTAAATAGAAGTGATTTAGAAGGTATGGGACTTGATTTAGATTCTTGTGATATTACTCAGGAAATATTAATAGATGATGAAGCGGTTCAGAAAGCAGTTGCTGAAGGTGAATCAGCTTCTAATATGGTTCAGAGAAGTTTAGCTAGAGCTGCAGCTCCAGTTGATAAGCTTGTAGGAGATAATAGATATAAGACAGCTATAAAAGTTTCTCAGGCAGGTTGGAGTAAAGCTGATACAGTTGTTGTAGTTAATAGATATGCTACTACAGAAGGAGTTATAGCTACACCTCTTGCAACTACTTACAAAGCACCAATCCTTTTAACTAATAATAATAGTACACCAGACTATGTTATAAATGAATTAAAGAGATTGAATGTTAAGAATATAATAGTTGTAGGTAATGAAAGCCAGGTTGGTTCTGGAGCAATAAATGCTTTAAAGAAGAGTGGAGCTTCAATTTCTCGTATAGGTGGAAATAATATTACAGAAATTTCTTTAAATATAGCTAAGGCTATAGATAAAAATCACGATGTAAATAAGGTATATGTTGCAAATGGTACAAATGGTCAGATAGACGCACTTACTATAGCAGCAAAAGCAGGTGAGGATAAACAGCCAATAATACTTACAGATAAGAATTCTATAAATTCTTCTGTTTATAGTTGGTTAAAATCAGAAAGTTTATCTGATGCATATGTTATAGGTGGAGAAAATGTTGTTTCTAATGATGTTTTAAATAAGATTGATGGTATAGTAAGCGCAGATGTTTCAAAAAATAGAGTATATGGATCTGATAGACATGAAACAAATGCAGCTGTTATCCAGAAATTCTACCATGATAAGAATTTAAGCGCTTTATTTGTTACTAAGTCTAATGAGCTTGTAGATGCTATGACTACTGGACCTTTAGCAGCGACTAAGAAATCTCCAATTCTTATAAATCCAACTAATTATGTTTCAGCTAGACATACAGAATTATTAAATACATATAAAACAGAGAAGGTTTATCAAGTAGGTGGAGGTATAACTTCTAAGGTTATAACTTCAATATCAAACAGTGTTTCTAAACACAATTCAAATACTAATACTAATGCTTCTGGCAATAATACTGTTGTTCTTGATGCAGGTCATGGTGGTTCAGATTCAGGAGCTGTTTCTGGTGGAAGAAAAGAAAAAGATTACGCTTTAAGAACTACTCTTGCAGCAAGTTCTGCTTTAAGAGCTAAAGGATATAATGTAGTTCTTACTAGAAGTGACGATACTTATTTATCATTAGGTACAAGAACTACTATTTCTAATGAAGTAGGACCAAAATTATTTACAAGTATTCACTATAATTCATATAATGGTAGTGCAAATGGTACAGAAGTGTATTATAATGTAAAGGACAAGAATGGTGGATTAACAAAAACTGCCGCATCAAATGTGTTAAAGAGAATAGTAAATACATTTGGTTTTACAAATAGAGGAATAAAAGCAAAAGCTAATAGCAGTGGAACTGATTACTACTATGTTTTAAGACACAATAATTATCCATCTATGCTTATAGAATGTGCATTTATAGATAGTACAAAGGATATGAATAAGCTTAATTCAGATTCTAAGGTGAATACTCTAGGAAATCAGATAGCAGCTGGTATAGCTGAATCTATAAAATAATAGGAAGTAACGATTGAATACATCTAGGGAATTCCTTAGATGTATTTAATTGTTTATAGAACTGCTGTTAGTTTTGCTAAGTAGGATTAGGAGATAAAATTATGAATAAGAAGAAAATAACAGCGGTGTTACTTGCATTATTATTAGTTGTAGCTTATTTGTTCTCTGGAAAGATAATAAATAAGTTATATCTAAGAGGGTACGAAAAGGAAAAGATACAAGGGGTTAATAGATATGAAACTATTATAAGTTGTGGTGAAGGATATTGGCATAATCCTAAAGAAGCTATTTTAATTAATACAAATGATATAGGGGCTGCTATGAATGCTGTACCTTACGCCTATGCTAATAATATACCTCTACTACTTACAGAAAAGGGAGATTTACCAAGTGAGATTTATTCTTTTATAAGCGAGAATCATTTAAATAAGGTTTATATTTTAGGAGGAATAAATACGATATCTAAGCCTATAGAGAGAACAATAGAAAGAACTGGTACTGATGTAGAGAGAATAGTACGGAAAAATAGAGGTGATGTCAGTAAATTATTTGCTGAGTTGACAGTTAAAAAGACTAAAAGCAAGGAGATGTTTGTAGTCTTTGATGGAAAGAATGGTTATTCTATAGGAGTTTCTGTTTTGGGAAAGGCTGCTGAGAAAGGGATACCTATTTTAACTGTTAATGAGTCTAATCTTTATAAAGCGGCTGAGTTTGCCAGAGAGAATGGTATAGAGAAAACTTATGTTATAGGTAGGTTTAATGATCTTAGTGGTACAGTTGATAAAGTGCTTCCTAATGTGCAGAGAATTTCTGGTAAGGATAAGTATGAAGTTAATAGAAATGTAATTGAAGCGTTTTACGATATGGATAAGGTAGACAAGGTTTACGTCGCAAAAGGTGGAAATTTAATAAATGGTAAGGATTTAAATGTAGGTGAGTTTGTAAATAGTATTGCAGCTGTTCCAAGAATGGCAAAAAGTGGCGAGCCTATTTTAATAAATGATACAAATTATATTCAAGATGATGCAATGGACTTCTTAAAAAAATATAATATTAAGAAGCTTTGCAGCGTTGGATTTGAGATTAAAAAGACTAGCGTGATAAATTTAGATAGCGATATTGCTAGAATTGTGACTTCATTTATTTTGATAGTTATGATTGCATTAATTACTTTTAGAGCTTTAAAAGAGTAGGATTTTCATAAGCTATTGATAATATATTCATTTTTGAGTATAATATAACAATAGGAATTAATGTAATGGAGGTAATTATGTCTGAATATAGAAGTGATGAAGATAAAAACTTACAGGATTTTATAGACTCTATAGATTATGGCATAGTTAAAGGTGGAGTTATTTTTGATATTTATCAGCGAATTTTAAATATAATATTATCATTGATTGGATTGGCGATAGGAATACCGCTAGTTATAATATTTGGAATACGGATAAAGATTGAGGATAACGGGCCTATAACTTATAAGCAGGAAAGACTAGGAAAAGGCGGAAAGAGGTTTTATATATATAAGTTGAGATCAATGAGAACTGATGCTGAGAAGTTCGGTGCTCAGTGGGCAGAAAAAGACGATCCAAGAATTACGAAAGTTGGAAGATTTATAAGAAAAACCAGAATAGATGAGATTCCTCAGTTGTTCAATATTCTAAAGGGTGATATGAGTCTTATTGGTCCAAGACCAGAAAGACCACAGTTTACAGAACAGTTCAATAGAGAGATACCAGGTTTTATAAATAGACTTGCAGTTAAGCCAGGTCTTACTGGTTGGGCACAGGTAAACGGTGGTTATGATATGACTCCAGCTGAAAAACTTGTTGAGGATATATATTATATAAAAAATAGAAGTGTACTACTTGATTTTAAGATTATATTCAAAACAGTTGCTGTTGTTTTAACAGGAGATGGAGCTAGATAATTTGAATAGTATTTTTGAGGGCTCTAAAAGAGCCCTTTTATTTTGAAAAATATTTTATTTTGAGTGTTATTTAAGAGATATGAAGGAGAAATGAGATGGCAGGTACAGCTAAGGCAGCAGTTTGGATTATGATAGCCACTATGCTCTCTAAGGTTTTGGGATTTTTTAGAGAGGTAGTTTTGGCTAGTTTTTATGGTACAGGGGCATATGCAGACGTATTTTTATTAACGCTAAATATACCAGGGCTTATAATTGCTATTGTAGGTTCTGCTATTGCTACAATATATGTTCCAATATATTTTGAAACTAAGGAAAAAGAGGGCACTGAGGGTGCGTTAAAGTTTACTAATAATATGATAAATATTATTGCTTTATTGGCGATAGTTGTAGCTATTTTTGGACTTTTGTTTACTGATGAGTTTGTAAAGGTGTTTGCAGTAGGATTTACAGGTGAAAAGTTTAGAATAGCTGTATCATTTACTAAGATTATGATAATAGGTGTTATTTTCTTAGCGCTTAGTAAGATTTTAGGTACGTATTTGAATGTTAATGATAGTTTTACAGTTCCTAGTTTAATTGGGATTCCGTACAATATTTTCATAATTTCAGCTATAGCTATCAGTACTAAGACTAATGTAATCGTTATGGCTGTAGGTGCGCTTCTTGGTATGGCAAGTCAGATGCTGTTCCAGCTACCTTTTGCAATTAAGAAAGGTTATAAGTATCAGCCTTATTTGAATGTTAAGGAAGAGAATATAAAGAGTATGATTATACTAATGCTTCCTATGATTATAGGTGTTGCTATAGGGCAGATTAATACTGCAGTTGATAAGGCACTTGCGACTACTCTTGGAGATGGTCCGCTTTCTGCACTAAACTATGCAAATAAACTTAATGATTTTGTTATGGCTTTATTTGTTACGTCTATAGTAACTGTTATATATCCTAAGTTAGCTAGGATGATAAATGCTGATAAGAAGGAAGATTTTGTAAATACAATAGTGAAGTCTTCTAATTGTATTTTGCTTTTAGTTTTACCAATAACTGTGGGAGCTATTGTGCTTGCTGAGCCTATCGTAAGGATTTTATTCCAGAGAGGTGCTTTCGATGCTGAGTCTACTAATATGACATACAACGCATTACGTCTGTATTCTTTAGGGCTTGCAGCGATGGGTGTTAGAGATGTTATTACTAGAGTATTCTATTCGCTATCGGATACTAAGACGCCTATGATAAATGCGAGTATTGCTCTTGTAATGAATATAGTAATGAATTTAATTTTAATTAAGCCTTTAGGTTATAAGGGGCTTGCTATTTCTACAAGTATAGCATCTATTGTTACTGTGATGCTTTTATTTAGATCTTTAAAGAAGAGAACAGGGTACTTCGGTGGAGATAAGATTTTGAAAACTGGTCTTAAGAGTTTGGTTTCTTCTGTTACAATGGGAGTATGTACTGTTTTTGTATATAAAGGAATGTATGGTATACTTGGTGCAGGAATGATAAATGAACTTTTATCATTAGTTTGTTCAGTTGTTGTAAGTGTTGTAGTATACTTTATATTAATAATGATATTAAAGGTAGATGAGATGAGCTTAGTTTTTGATATATTTGGAAAAGCTAAGTCTAAATTTCTTAAGAGATAAAGGAGAATAAATATGAGCTATAAAGATATATATAACGAGTGGATGGAGTCTTCTTATTTTGATGAAGATATAAAGGACGAGCTTAGAGGGATAGCAGACGATGAAAACGAGATAAAGGAAAGATTTTATAAGAGTTTAGAGTTTGGTACTGCAGGTATGAGAGGTATTATCGGAGCAGGTACAAATAGAATGAATGTCTACACTGTTAGAAAAGCTACTCGGGGAGTTTGTAAATATATAGAAAGAAAGTTTGGTGAAGAAGGTAAAAGTCGTGGGGTTGTTATAGCTCATGATAGTAGAAGAATGTCTAGAGAGTTTTGTGAGGAGGCTGCAGCTACATTAGCAGCTTATGGTGTTAAAGCTTTTGTGTTTGATAGTCTTAGAGCTACACCTATGCTTTCTTTTGCAATTAGACATTTAAATTGTCAGATGGGGATAGTTATTACAGCTAGCCATAATCCAAAGGAATACAATGGATACAAGGTATATGGAAACTACGGTGGACAGATATGTGTCGATGAAGCTAATGAGATTATAGATGAGGTGAATTCTAATGAGTCTTTAGGCGATATAAAGGTAGGAAGTTTTGATTCTTATTTAGAGTCTGGAATGATAACTGTTTTAGATGACGATGTAGACAATGCATTCAATGAAGCTGTTTTAAGCCAGATTAGAGATAAGAAGATGGTTTCTGAAAACGGAGATAAGTTAAGAATAATTTATACTCCAATACATGGTACAGGTAATGTTCCAGTTAGAAGAGCACTTAAGGATGCTGGATTTACAGATGTTGCAGTTGTTAAGGAGCAGGAGTTACCAGATACAGAGTTTAGTACAGTTGAGTATCCAAACCCTGAGGAAAAGGCTGTGTTTAATATAGCTATAGATATGGCTAAGGAAAGCAATGCGGATTTAATTATAGGTACAGATCCAGACTGTGATAGAGTTGGGATAGTTGTTAGAGATAATAATGGAGAGTACGTTGTTTTAAATGGAAATCAGACTGGAGCGATAATCGTAAATTATCTATTCTCTAAGATGGCTGAAGCTGGTACTATTCCAGAAAAATCAGTAATTATAAAAACTATAGTTACTTCAGAGCTTGGTGCTGCTATTGCTGAGCGCTATGGAGCTGAAGTTGTAAATACTCTTACAGGATTTAAGTTTATAGGTGAAAAAATACACGAGTATGAAGATTTTGGAAGTGTAGTTAAGAATTTCGTTATAGGTTACGAAGAAAGCTATGGATATCTTGTAGGTACTCACGCTAGAGATAAAGACGCTGTTGTTGCATCTTTAATACTATCTGAAGCAGCACTTTATTATAAGTTAAAAGGTATGACTTTATATGATGCGCTTATGGAGATTTATGATAAGTTTGGTTATTATAAGGAAGCGCTTAAGTCTATTACTTTAAAGGGTATAGATGGTGTTGAGAAGATAGCTGAGATTATGAAGTCGTTTAGAAATGACGATATAGATTCTATAGCTGGAGTGAAGGTTGATAGAAAGTTAGATTACAAAGAAGGAATAGATGGGCTTCCTAAAGCTGATGTTCTTAAATTTGTTTTAGAAGATAAGTCTTGGATAGCTATAAGACCATCTGGAACTGAACCGAAGATTAAGTTCTACTTTGGTGTTTGTGGAGATAATGAAGTAGAGTCTGATAAAAAAATCGAAAAATTTATGGAGTATATAGAAGCTCGTTTATAGAGTAGGGGGGATTTATTTGATAGATAAGAAAATTCATTATGTCTGGCTTGGCGGTCCAAAAGGAAATGTAGAGAATATTTGTATTAATATTTGGAAAGATAAGCTTCCTGATTATGAGATTATAGAGTGGAATGAGAAAAATTTTGATATAGAAAAAGAAATTAAAGGAAAAAAATTCCTTGAAGAATGCTATAAACAGAAACTTTGGGCATTTATAGCAGATTATATGAGATTAAAGGTTCTATATGAGCAGGGTGGGCTTTATATGGATACAGATATTCAGGTGCTGAAAGATTTAACACCTCTTTTGGAAGAAAATAGACTGTTCTTTGGATATGAGAGCGAAAAATATGCAAATGGAGCGATAATAGGAGCTGAGCCACATCATCCATTTATCAAGGATATGCTTGATTTTTACAATGAGGATGTTATGAAGTCTGATTTATATACAATTCCAAAGATAATGACTTATATACTTAATGAAAAGTATGAAAAGTTTGATAGAAATAATTTTTCTGAAGGAATAAAAGTTTACAATGAAGAGTATTTTTACCCATTTAATTATAATGAAGATTATACAGACGATTGTATTACAGAAAATACTTATGTTATACACTGGTGGGGAAAAAGCTGGGCAAAAAAAAGAAATTATTTCCTAGAAACAAAACATATGTCTGGATTTAAAAAGATTTATAAATGTATGAGAATTTTTGCAAGTAATACTCTACTAACTCTAAAGAGGAGAAGATAGTATGGAGAGATTAAATATGCGAGAAAACAGTAATTTAAGTAGGGCTTTCTTTAGTATTACAATGGTTGTAATTTTACTTAGAAGATATATGATTTTTAATTTAGAGCCCACAGCTTTTATAGAGAAAAGTTCATCACTATTATTTTATGCTTCTATAGGGCTTTTGATGATTCAGTTTTTATTGATAAGAAAGCATAATATTACAGAACTAGCAATCTTTTTAACTGCATGTGCATTATATGTTTTTACTAGAGAAGGCGCTATTCTAGTTCTGATATTATTGGCAATAAGTGTAAGAGATATAGATGATGAGTATGTTGTAAAGAATTATCTTATTATAAATGCATTGTTTATAATAGCATTTGTTCTTATTGGAAATTTTTTACCAGATTTGATAAAGATTTCAGATACACATTATAGATTAAAAGATGGTGTATATGTTGTTAGAAACTGCTTTGGACTACATAACCCAAATCTTGTGTTCTTCTATTCTATAGGAGTTTATGCAGCATATATTTTCTTGAGATTTGATAAGTATAATATGGTGGATAGAGCAATATTACTTGTGATGACGATATTTATTTATAAAGTTACTATGAGTAGAACTGGGCTATTGACTATGATAGCAGCTTTATTCCTTGTTGAGATATTGAAGTATATAGATTTAAAGAGATATACTAAGATAAGTTTTTTAGTAAAGATATCACCTATACTACTTTTAGTAGGATCGGTAGCTATAGGTGTTTTATTCTCAAAGAGTGAGCTTTTAAATTCAGTTTTGGCTTCTAGACCTAGATACTGGAATATATACTTAACACAAGAAGGTAATTTCTTATCTTTATTTGGAAATGTATATTCTGCAGAGATAAAACAGGCAAATCCTTTGGATAATTCATATGTGTATTTAACAGTTATGTTAGGTTTAGTATCTGTGGTATTCTTTATGTTTTTATTGTACAAGGGATTAGATATTTTTATAAAGAAAAATGAAAACAAGTATATTGCTGTTATAGTAATGTTTTTAGTTTATTCATTTGCTGAAAATATATTATTTGAGGCAGGATTTAATTTCGGTATAGTATTTTTAATTAAATATATTATATTGGATGATACGTTAAAAAATAAGGTTAAGTTTAGGAGAAGAAAAGATGCTAGTGTCGCTAATAATGCCTACATTAAATAGGTTTGATGATATATACAGATTTATGGATAGTTTGCTTGAGCAGACGTATAAGAATTTTGAGCTTATTGTTGTAGATCAGAATGATAACGATAAAGTTAAAGAAATTGTCGATAAATATGTAGATCATTTAGATATAAAATACATAAAGAGCAATAAAAAAGGACTTAGCTACAATAGAAATTTAGGAATTGATGTCGCAAAGGGAGAGGTTTTAGCCTTTCCTGATGACGACTGCGCATACAAGCCTGATACTATAGAGAAGGCTATTAATTTTTTTGAAAAAAATCAGGACTATAAAATCTATAGTTGTAAAACACTCGATTTTGATGAAAAAGAAGGCTTTATAAAGATGAATGACGGTATTTGTGAGATAGAGAGCACAAATATTTCGTTTACAGTTTGCTCTATAACGTTTTTTGTTAATTTTGGAAGTGGTGATAGTTATACTAGATTCGACGAAAAACTTGGAGTTGGAGCTGAGTTTGGAGCAGGAGAAGAAACTGATTATGTTTTAGATCTTCTTAGTAGAGGGTTTAAAGGAAGATATTTTGGTGACGATATTATACATCATCCAGTTAAGAAACATTCTAAATCTAGTGCAAAGTATGAAAGAGATTTTAATTACGGTAGAGGATTTGGAGCTCTTTGTAAGAAAGAGATAGTTTATAGAAAAAATTATAAATTTATAAAGATTATGGCATATAAGCTTATAAGAAATATAGGTGGAATAATTTTAAACAAGGATAGAGATTACCATGAAGCTACTATAAAAGGTAGAATAGAGGGATTTAGACAATATAAAATGTAATGTTAGATGAGGTAAGTTATGGAAAAGATAAAGAAATTATTTAATATGATTTTAGCTTTACTTCAGTACCCATTCAAAAAAAGTATTTTTAAGGATAAGAATATATGGCTAATAGGTGGTCATTCTGGAGATATATACGACGATAACTCGAAGTTTTTATATGAGTATATATTAAAAAATCACAAGGAAATAGATATATATTGGGTTATTGATAAAAATAGTAAGGTAAAAGATAAAATTCCTGGCAATAAGTTAATAAAGGGAAGTGTGGAAAATTATCTGTACTATTATAATGCAGAGGTTGTTATTTTTTCACATGCTCCTTCTGCAGATATAGCACCGTACAATTTTGCAGTACCTGTTCTTAATAGATTCCATAAGAAGACATTTAAGGTATTTTTAAATCATGGAGCTATAAGCTTTAAGAAAAGAAAGCCTATGAATGCAAGATTTAAGAATTTAATAGATGAGCTTATGCGCAGTTATAATATGGCAACAGCTATATCTGATTTTGAAAGAAATATAATGGTAAATGAGTGGGGAATGGACGAGGATGCAGTTTGTGTTACAGGCTGTGCAAGACAGGACAATCTTCCATTAAATAAAAAGCCTGCTTCAAGAGATATATTATATATGCCTACTTGGAGAGATTGGATTAAGTTTGGCGATAAAAAATTTACTGATACTGAGTATTTTAGCAATATTATGCTATTCTTAAATGACGATAAGCTTAATGAAGTATTAGAGGCTAATGATGTAAATATAAAATTCTATATGCACCATTTAATGCACGAGTTTATCGATGATATAAAAGAAAATATAACTGGAAAGAGAATTATATTTTTAGATAAAGATGTTACGTTAGCTGATGAGATAACTGCATCAGCTGCAAATATAACAGATTATTCTGGGGTAGCAATGGACTTTATGTATATGGATAGACCTATACTTTTCTATCAGTTTGATGTTGAAAAATATAAAGAAGAGGTTGATTCTTATATAGATTTAGATAATGAAATGTTTGGGGATGTGGCTTACAATAAAGATCAAGCTGCTGAGAAATTGGTTAAAATAATAGAAAGTGGTTTTGAGGTTACAGAGAGTCAAAGGATTGCAAGAAATAAATTTTTCAGATACAATGATAATGGCAATTGCGAAAGAATTTACAATTGCATAGTAGAAAAATTAAACAAATAACAAATGATGAGGAAAATTAAGATGGATAAAAATTTAGTGTCTATAATTACGCCCATGTATAATTCTGAAAAATATATTGTAGGGACAATAGAATCAGTTCTTGAGCAGAGTTATAAAAACTGGGAAATGATAATTGTCGATGACTGTTCAACAGATGGTTGTTCTGAAATAGCAAAATCATACTCAGAAAATGACGATAGAATAAAATATATAAGAACTGAAAAAAATTCTGGTGTTTCTAATGCTAGGAATATTGCCTTAAAAATGGCTAACGGGGCTTTTATTGCCTTTTTAGATAGTGACGATATATGGGACCGTGAAAAATTAGAGAAGCAGATTAGGTTTATGCAAGAAAACGACTATGGTATAACATTTACTGCATATGAACTAATGGATGAAAATAGCGATAGGATGCACAAGGAAATAAGAGTACCACATAGTGTTGATTATAAAACATTGCTTAAAGGAAATGTTTTAGGATGTCTTACTGTTATTATAAACAGAGAAAAGCTTGGATTTGATATAAGAATGAGTGGGGAAAGACATGAGGACTATGTTCTTTGGCTTTCTATATTAAAAAGAGGTATTACCGCTTATGGTATCGACGAGGTTCTTGCTATGTATAGAAAATCAAGTACTTCTCTTAGCGGGAATAAGTTTAAGGCTGCTAAGTGGACTTGGAATATATATAGAAATATTGAAAAGATACCATTCCCAAAGGCTATTTATTATTTTATAAATTATGCTATAAATGGGATAAAAAAGAGTTAGGAGGGAAAGATTATGTATAGATATAAATTTACAATATTTACTCCTACTTATAATAGAGAATATACGCTATCAAAGCTTTATGAAGATTTAAAAAAACAGACATACAATGACTTTGAGTGGTTGATAGTTGACGATGGAAGTACAGATAATACAGAGGAATTAGTAAAGAAATTTATAGAAGAGGATGTCTTAGATATAAGATATATAAAGAAAGTAAACGGTGGAAAACACACTGCTATAAATACAGGTGTTAAAAATGCCAATGGAGAATTTTTCTTTATTGTAGATAGCGATGATGGACTTATGCCTAATTCAATGGATTTAGTTATCCAAGAGTGGAATAAGGTAGAAAATAAAGATGAGTTTTGTGGAGTTGTAGGGCTTTGTTCAAAAATGGAGGATGGAAAGACACTTGGAACAGAAATTCCTGATGAACATTTAATATGCCATTTTGCAGAGCTGTATTATAAATTTGGAGTAAAAGGTGATAAAACAATAGTATTTTTAACTGATATTCTAAAACAGTATCCTTTCCCAGAGAGAGAAGGGATAAAATTCTTGCCAGAGAGCGTTGTTTGGTATGAAATATCTAAATATTATAAGGTTATATGTATAAATGAGCCAATGATAGTAAGAGAATACTTAGAAGATGGGCTTACAAGAAATATTCTTAAAAAGAGTGCATTAAAAGGAAGAGCATTAGAGTATTTATATCTTACAAATCAGAATACTTATCCATTTAAGGACTTCCCTTATATGTGGATAAAGAACTATATAAATTTGGCAAGATATTCATTATTATCAGATAGTAAGTATTTTAAAGAAATAAATAAGATAAGTGATAAATTTATGTATATATTATGTTTTCCACTAGGTTATTACAAATATTTAAGACAAAAGAAATTTGTTAAGGAATAAGTTTTAGTTTGAAAAAATAATATTGCTAATATATAAGGAGAGTATAACGTATGAATGAACCATTGGTATCAATAATAACTCCTGTATATAATGCAGAGCGGTTTTTAGAGGATACAATAAAATCGATACAGAAGCAGTCATATAAGAATTGGGAACTTGTTTTAGTGGACGACTGCTCAAAAGATAGTTCATCAGAAATAATAGAAAAATTCCAAAATAGTGATGATAGAATAAGATATATCAAATTAGAAAAGAATTCCGGAGCAGCTATTAGTAGAAACACTGGTATAAAAAATGCAAAAGGCAGATTTATAGCGTTTGTAGATAGCGATGATCTCTGGGAGGAAACTAAGTTAGAAAAACAGATTGAATATATGCTAAAGGAAAATATAGGTTTTTCCTTTACTTCATATAGATATATGAGAGAAAATGGAGAAAAAACTAATAAAATAGCAAGAGCTCCAAGAAAGATTGATTATGAAGGTCTTTTAAAGAACACTATAATAGGATGTTCAACCGTAGTATTAGATAGAAAAATTATCGGTGATTTTGAGATGCCTCTAGTTAAGAGAGGACAGGACACTGCTACATGGTTGAAAATACTTAGAACAGAAAAGTACGCATATGGGATAGAGGAAGCATTAGTCAATTATAGAATAGTTGGAAACTCACTATCTAGCAACAAGATAAAAGCTCTTAAAAGAACATGGAATACTTATAGAAATGTTGAGGGATTAGGTCTATTTAAGAGTATGTATGTATTCTGTTTTTATGTAGTTAATGCTATAAGAAAGAGATTGTAGCGTTGTATTGATTGGGAGGCGAAATGATGAATATAGCAGTAGCAGGAACAGGATATGTTGGTCTTGTGACAGGTGCTTGTTTAGCTGAAAAAGGACATAATGTAGTCTGTGTCGATATAGATGAAAAAAAAGTAGAAAAAATGAAAGCTGGTTTTTCACCTATATACGAAGAAGGACTAGAGGAAATAATGCAGAGAAACTATAAAGAGGGAAGAATTGATTATACAACAGATTATGAATTTGCATATAAAAATTCTGATGTAATCTTTATAGCTGTAGGTACACCGGAAAGAAGAGATGGATCAGCAAATCTTGATTATATAAAAAAAGTTGCAGTTCAAATTTCTGAGAGTATAGAAAAAGATACATTAATAGTAATAAAATCTACAGTTCCAATAGGAACTAATGGAAAAATAGAACAATATATAAGAAAAAATATGGATAAAGATATTCATATAGAGTTAGCTTCTAACCCAGAGTTTTTAGCACAGGGGACAGCAGTTCACGATACTCTAAAAGCATCTAGAATTGTCATAGGTGTTGAAAGTAAATGGGCTGAGGGAATAATGAAAGATATTTATTCTCCTTTTGAAATACCTATGATTATAACTGACAGAAACAGTGCTGAGATGATAAAATATGCATCAAACGACTTCTTAGCTTTAAAAATATCGTATATGAATGATATAGCTAATTTATGTGAGATAGTAGGGGCTAATGTTGAGGATGTTGCAAAAGGAATGAGCTACGACGATAGAATAGGTAGCAAGTTCTTGAGAGCTGGAATAGGATATGGTGGTTCTTGTTTCCCTAAAGATACAAAGGCTCTTCACTGGTTATCAGCTCAGAATGGATATGAGTTAAAGACTGTTAGAGCAGCAATAGAGGTAAATGAACAGCAGAAACTAAAATTAGTTAGAGCTGCAGCTGAAAAAATAGAGTCATTTGAAGGAATAAAGGTAGCTGTACTAGGTCTTACATTTAAACCAGGAACAGATGATATGAGAGAATCTCCAGCGATACCCAATATAGAGTATCTTCTTGATAGGGGAGCTAATGTTTTTGCATTTGATCCAGTTGGAGTTGAGAATGCAAAGAAATTATTTGGAGATAAGGTTGTTTACACAAAAACAGCTAAGGAAGCTTTAAAAGATGCGAAATTATGTTTTATAATGACTGAGTGGAAAGAAATTAAAGAACTTACTCCAGAAGATTTTAAAGAAAATATGTCAGATGTACTAGTGTATGATGGAAGAAACTGTTATCTTCCTGAAAGTATGAGAAATGCTGGGATAGAATACCATTCAATAGGTAGATAAATAGATAAAATAGAGGTGTTTCAAAAGATGAGTTTATATAAAGATATACTTAGTGGAAATGAAAAAATATCAGTTGTTGGACTAGGTTATGTTGGTATTCCATTGGCAGTTGAATTTGCGCGTCATGCATCTGTTATAGGATTTGATATAAATAAAGAAAAAATAAAACTTTATGAAAAAGGAATAGATCCAACTGAAGAAATAGGGGATGAGGAAGTAAAAAATACGACTGTCAAATTTACTTCAAATGAGGAAGATTTAAAAGATGCAAAATTTCATATAGTTGCAGTACCTACTCCAATAAATCAAGATAAAACGCCCGATTTAAAGCCAGTTATAGGGGCAACAGAAGCAATAGCAAGAAATCTTGCTAAAGGATCAATAATAGTTTATGAGTCTACAGTTTACCCAGGAACTACTGAAGAAATTTGCATACCAATTCTTGAAGAAATATCTGGATTAAAATATATGGAAGATTTTAAAGTTGGATATTCACCAGAAAGAATAAATCCAGGAGATAAAGTTAATAGACTTACAACTATAATGAAAATAGTTTCTGGATGTGATGAGGAAACACTTGAAGAAGTTGCAAATATATACTCAATAGTAGTAGAAGCGGGTGTTTATAGAGCTGAGAGTATAAAAGTAGCAGAGGCTGCTAAGGTGATAGAAAATTCTCAGAGAGATATAAACATAGCATTTATGAATGAGATAGCTATGGTATTCAATGAAATGGATATAGATACGAAGGCTGTTTTAGAAGCAGCTGGAACAAAATGGAACTTTTTAAAATTTACTCCAGGTTTAGTTGGAGGACATTGTATAGGAGTTGACCCATACTATTTCATCTACAAAGCAGAAGAATTAGGGTATCATTCACAGATAATATCAGCAGGTAGAAGAATAAATGATGGTATGGCTGAATTTATCGTTTCTAATACTGTAAAAGAAATGATAAAAGCAGATAGAAAAGTAAAAGGTGCAAAAGTTTTAGTTATGGGCATAACATTTAAAGAAAATTGCCCAGATACAAGAAATAGTAAAGTTGCAGATATAATAACTGGACTTGAAGATTATGGAATGGAAGTAAAAGTATATGATCCGATTGCAGATAAAAATGATGCAATCAAGTTCTACGGCGTAGATATGATAACAGAAGTAGAATTAAACGATTTTGATTGTATAGTAGCTGCTGTTAATCATAGTGTATTTGGGCGATTCTCATTAGATGAAATTAAAGAAATGGAAAATGATAAAGGTGGAAAAGTCCTTATAGATATAAAAGGAATATACAATGCAAAAGAAGCGGTAGAAAAAGGATTTGCATATTGGAGATTATAATTAGGAGGAGAAGATATGAGAGTATTACATATATGCTCCTATTATATCACTTCTAAACTTTATAAAAACTTGATAGAAAATTTAGCGGAAACAGGTATATATAGTAGAGTGTATATACCTGTTTCTTCTAATGATATGATAAATAAGTTTGTAGGTGAAGAAAGTGATATGACGGAGTATTTATATTCTAAGTGTTTTAATAAGTTTGACAGAGTTAGTTTTAGATGGAAAAATAAAAAGATATATTCTGATTTGAATAATAATATTAAGCTTGATGATGTAGATATAACACATGCGCACTCATTATTTGTAAACGGATATGTGTCATATAGATTAAAAAAAGACAGGGGCATAGATTACATTGTCGCTGTTAGAAACACAGATGTTAATACATTCTTTAAGAAAGTTAAACATCTTAGACCTGTAGGCGTTGAAATAATGAAAAATGCTAAGCAGGTCATTTTCTTATCTGAAAGATACAAAAATGACGTCATAAATGAATATGTTCCAGAGGAATTAAGAAAAGATATTTTTGATAAATCTGTAGTTATTCCAAATGGAGTGGATAGCTTCTGGATAGAAAATGAAACAATAGATAAAGAAAAAATAATTGATAAAAACAATATCAAATTAGTATTTACTGGAAAATTAGATAAAAATAAAAATATTTATACTTCAATAGATGCTGTTAAAAAGTTAAATGAAGAAGGTGTAAATACTACACTAGATTTAATAGGTGATGGTCCAGAAAGAGAAAATATAAAAAAATACGCAGAGGAAAATGTACCAGGCAAGGTAAAACTTCTTGGATTTATGGATAAAACAAAAATAATAGATGTTTATAGAGATAGCGATATATTTGTTATGCCATCTAAATTTGAAACATTTGGTCTAGTTTATGCTGAGGCATTGACGCAGGGTCTACATTTGATATACACTAAAGGACAGGGGTTTGATGGCTACTTTGCAGACGGAACTGTTGGTTATAGTGTACAATATAACGATTCAGAGGAAATAAAAAATAGAATAAAAAATATAGTTGATGGTAAGATTGAAAAGATATCAAACTATAAAGAAAATATCCTAAATGATTTCGATTGGAAAAATGTAGCTGAAAGATACAAAAAAATATACTCTAAATAGAGGGGATAATGTAGATGAAGATATTATATATTGTCAATATGGATGAGAATAATAAAAAAGGTCTTTTTATGGCTACACATGAAAAGATAAAAGCAATAATGAAAAATCATCCGGAGAACGAATATAAAGTAATATCTGTACAGTTTAAAGATACTGGTATTTTTAGAATGGCTAAAAAATTAGCTGGCAAGCACACATACGATAAAAGTAGCGATGGATTTGAGTTTGACGGTATAAAATACAAAAAAGTATATTTGAGTATAGATATGAAGAGCAAAAAAGCTGAAAAGCTAGAAAATGATAAAGATAGATTTGTAGAATTTTTTGATGCGTGTAAATCAGATATAGAAGAATGTGATATGGTTAGCTGCCATTGGGGGTATCCTCATGGTAGAATTGCGTATTGGATAAATAAGGATTTTAAAAAGCCATATATCGTAACTTACCATGGAAGTGATGTACATACTATGCCATTTGAGAATGAGCATATAAAAACAAAGATACTTCAGATAATGGAAAATGCTAAACAGAATATATTTGTAAGTAAGAAGCTTATGGATACTGCTAGAGAGCTAGGGTATACAGGAGATAACTGTACCGCATCGAGAAATGGTGTAAACAATAAAAACTTCTACATAGTATCTGATACAGAAAAAAATTCTATAAAAGAAAAATACAACATATCTGGAAAGAATGTAGGATTTGTAGGAGCAATAAATAAGATAAAAAGAGCTGATAAATTTGCTGAGATATTTGATAAGATAAAGCAGCTTGATTCAAATAATGAATATACATTTACAGTTGTAGGGGATGGACCTTTAAAAGCTCATGTAGAAAAAGAATGTAAAGAAAAAGGTTTAAAGGTTGTATTTACAGGAAATCAAGATGTAGATATGGTTAGAAATTTGATGAATACAATGGATGTTATGATAATTCCAAGTAGAAGAGAGGGGTTTGGCTGCGTTATAACTGAGGCAAATGCATGTGGTGTGCCTGTTGTAGGTAGTGATGCAGGTGGAATTTCTGAAGCTATTGGGATAAAAGAAAATATTGTAGCTGATGGTGATGATTTTGAAAAGAGAATAGCTAAAAGAGTTATTGAGGTGTTAAACTCTGAAAATGATAAGGAATCTCTTTCAAAATATACTTTAGAGAATTTCTCTTGGGATAAAATAGCAGAAGATGAAGCCTCTTTTTATAGAGAGGGGGATATAAGATAAATGGGTAAGGTAGCAAAAGCAACCGTATCTCTAATGATTGTCACAATGCTTTCAAAGATATTAGGATTTGGAAGGGAATTAGTACTTGGTGCATTATACGGTGCGACTGTATATAGTGATGTATTTATAGCAGCATCAAACATACCCAAAGTTCTATTTACACTAGTTGCTACAGCGCTTGCGACGACATTTATACCTCTTTACTATGAAAATCTAAGAGAGGGTGGAGAAGAAAAAGCACTTAGATTTTCGAATAATATACTAAACATAACTATAATACTTGGAATAATACTTTCAACGATTTCATTTATATTTGCAGAGCCGATAGTAAAAATATTTGCTATGGGATTTAAAGGTGAAACATTTAAACAGGCGGTATTATTCACAAGAATAATAATATTTGGAGCAATATTTACAGGTCTAAGCGATATAATGAAGTCTTACCTTCAATCAAAGGGTAGCTTTACTATACCAGGGCTTATAGGATTGCCGTACAATATTATACTAATAACAGCTATGATACTTAGTGTATTACTTGATAATATTTACATACTTCCTGTTGGAGCATTGTTTGCGATGGCGAGCCAGTTCTTATTCCAGGTGCCGTTTGCGTATAAGAAAGGTTACAAATACAGACTATTTGTAGATTTTAAAGATGAGTATGTAAAGAAGATGCTTATACTTGTAGCTCCAATAGTAGTTGGGGTTGCAGTAGATCAGATAAATATAATGGTGGATAAGACGTTAGCTTCTACACTTGTAGAGGGAAGTATATCGGCGTTAAACTATGCGGATAGATTAAAAGGTTTTGTAACTGGAATGTTTATAGCGTCGATATCTGCAGTTGTATATCCTCAGTTTTCGAGATTATCTGCATTGGTGGATAGAACAGAGTTTTTTGAGTTTATTAGAAAAAGTATCAACTCTGTAATAATTATAATAATGCCTATGACAGTAGGAGCAATGGTTTTATCAGAGCCAATAGTTAGAATACTCTTCCAGAGAGGTGCTTTTGATACTAGAGCTACACAGATGACGGCTGTGGCGCTTATATTCTATTCTATAGGGCTTATAGGTGTTGGGCTTAGAGATATTCTTACAAAGATATTTTACTCTGTGCAGGATACAAAGACACCTATGATAAATGCTACAATAGCAGTTGTCATGAATATATGCATGAATCTTTTATTTATAAAGTACTTAAAACATGCAGGGCTTGCACTTGCAACTAGCTTATCATCTATTATATGTATTACATTGCTATTTAGAAGTCTAAAGAAAAAAATTGGCGATTTTGGTCAAAGAAAGATTATTATAGTGTTTTTAAAGACAACTTTTTCTGCAATTATAATGGGGGGAGTAGCGAGATTTGTATATAAGGTTATATTTGGAGCTCTAGGTGCAGGTTTTATTATGGAAGTTATAGCTTTAGGTACTGCTATAATAGTAGGTGCTGGTGTTTACGCACTTCTTATAATACTACTTAGAGTAGAAGAGGTTTCTATGATAACAGATATAGTGAAAAAGAAACTCAAACGAAAATAAATGTAAATTGTTACAGATTGTAACAAATATATACAAGTTGTTTGTTGTATGTTAGAAAATAGGCTAAAATTTAAAATAAAAACAAAATAGAAACAAAATAGTAACAAAAAAATATTATTATAGTAAAATAAAGTGTAAAAAAGGCTGGATTTATTAAAAAATCTAGTCTTTTTTTTGTAGATTTAACAAAAATAGAATAGAAGGTTGACATAATAATACAAAAATGATATATTTAATAACTGTAAGGCTTAAAAAAATACAATGAATTTTGGGATAAATTTCAAATTGTTACTATTTTAAATGTTGGAATTTCAATGGTTACAACAAAGGTAACAACAAAAATAACAAAAAAGTTACAGAAATGTTACAAAAAAGCTTGTCTAATGTAACAAGCTATGATAGAATAAAAAATGTAGAATTTAGAAGGTTTAAATTTACTACATTAACCACTAACTAATTTAAGAGAAATCAGGAGGGCGATTAATGCATTCGTTAAATATAAACAAAAAAATATCTAAAATAATGGCAGCAGTAATAATAGCTGGATCACTAACAGCATTTGTTGGAAATAATACAGTAATGGCAGATGAAATATCTGACATAGCAGTAGTTTCTGAAACTACAGAAACAAGAGCTACAGCTAAAAATGGTTTTGTTAAAGAGGGTAACAAAACTTTCTACTATAAAAATGGAGCAAAAGTAAAAGGCTGGGTAGAAGCAAATGGAGAAAAATATTACTTCATGAATAACTTCGAAATGGCTCAGTCAAGATATAGAACAATAAAAGATGTTGATTACTTCTTTAAAGCTGATGGAACATTAGCTGCTAACGAAGTAGTTAAAACAACTGATGGAATATTTAGATTTAATGCTGATGGAACAAAAGTTGCAAACGAAAAATATGCAGAAGTTGTAAACTGTGACTTTTTAACTATAAGAGCTGCATCTAATGCAAAAGCAGAAGAAAAAGGAAAATTAAATCCTGGGACACTTATAAAAATAACAGGTGAAGCAAATGGATGGAATAGAATAGAAACAGCAGATGGTGAAAAAGGATGGGTAAATGCAGGTTATCTTAACTACAATGAACCAGTAAATGCTAAAGTTCAGAAAGTAATATCTGTAGCAAAAGCTCAGATGGGTAAACCATATAGATGGGGAGCAACTGGACCAAGCTCATTTGACTGTTCAGGATTAATGCAGTATGCATTCAAAAATGGTGCTGGGGTATCACTTCCAAGAGTATCAAGAGATCAGGCAAATGTTGGTAAAAAAGTTTCAAAAGCTGAATTACAGCCAGGAGATTTAGTATTCTTCGCTAAAGGTGGAAGAATACACCACGTTGGAATGTACTTAGGAAACGATCAGTACATACATGCACCACAGACTGGTGATGTTGTTAAAATAAGCAAATTATCATCAAGAACTTTATATACTGCAAGAAGAGTTATACAGTAATTAAGAAGATGATTATAGGACGTTTAAAACGTCCTTTTTTTACGTAATAAATACAGTTTATATATAAATAAAAAGAAAAAGGACGTCTGTAAGGCGTCCTTTCTTAATTTAAATTATTTATATTTAATAATTATAAAAATAATATAAAGTGTAACGTCTATTGTATACTGATAATTAAAAGTTATCGTTATAAAAATAAAAAAATTAGAAATTAAGATTAAATATTAAAAAGTTATATTTAAAGTATATAGATAGAAATTTACAAAAGATAAAAAAACTATAGTAAAAAAAGAATAACGCTAAAAAATTCAGAAAAATTTGCAAAACTAAAGCAAGATTGATAAAAAAATAATAAAAAAATAGTTGGAAAACGTAATCATAAAAGGTAATTTTTTAAAATGATACGATTTATAAGATAAATTTATTAATATAACTTTGTTATTATACTAAAAAAAGCGTTGATAAAACAAAAAAGATATATTAAAATGTAATTGAAAAAAGGGAAAATTTAAAATATAAATTACAATCCCTTTAATGTTAAATTAATAGCATTATTATTGCTACAGCGGCAAAAAAATTAGCTGAAATTGAATAGGGAGGTTTTTGTTAGAAATGGGAGAAACAAAGAAAAAAGGGTATCCAAAGGGCTTTTGGGTATGTGGATGTACTGAAATCTTTGAACGTCTTGCTTACTATCTAGGTCGTTCACTGATACTTATTTTCGTAACAGCATCTGTTGCAACAGGAGGTCTTGGACTTTCTAAAGGACAGGGTGCTACAATGCAATCATTATTAACAGCATTTGCTTATCTTGGACCATTACTAGGAGGAGTTATCGCCGATAGATATATAGGTGGACGTTACACTACTCCAATAGGTTATATAATAGCTGGTATTGGTTACTATTGTGGTGGTATAGCTAAATCACCTGCAATGGTTTATGTTATGATATTCTGTGTAAGTATAGGTCTTGGTTTACAGAAAACTGGTGCACTTATAGGACGTATAGTAACAGATAAAGATCAGGTTGACTCTGCTTTCTCTATCCGTTATACATTAGTTAACACAGGTGCTTTCATAGGTACTTTCTTAGTTGGTATATTATACAAAGACGTATTCGCTAAAAATGGAGTATTAGGATTTGCTCCTTGCTTCAAATTAGCTGCTGTATCAATGTGGTTAGGTGCTTTATGGTTCTTCGTTCTTGGTAATCGTTTCATGGGTGAAGTTGGTAAAAAACCATTCAAATTTGAAAAAACTGCTGAAGAACTTGAAAGAGAAAAAGCTGAAAAAGCTGCTCATAAAGAAGAAGCTAAAAATGAACCTCTTACTAAAGTTGAAAAGAAAAGAATCGCTGCTATATTCCTTGTAGCTGGATTCTCAGTTATATTCTGGATATTCTGGAACTTAGCATATCTACCAGTTTACTACTACTGGACAGAAAACATGAACTGGGTTGTTGCAGGATACGAAGTTCCAACTACTTGGTTCGACGCTGCAAACTCATTATTCTGTGTAATCTTAGGACCTGTAACAGCTATGTTATGGAGAAAACTTGCTGCTAGACCACAGGGAGATATGTCTTTATTCAAAAAGACTGGTATAGGTATAGGAGTACTTGGTGTATCTTACATATTCTTCGCAGCATTAGATATGATGCGTGGTGGAGCTAAGATAAGTGTTCTTTGGTTATTAATATTCTCATTCATATTAACATTAGGTGAAATGTTCTTCTCACCATTAGGACACGCATTCATAAGTAAATATTCTCCAAGCCGTTACTTATCAACAATGATGGCAGTTTGGGGTATAGCTACATTTATATCTTCATTAGCATACGGACCACTATTCTCAGCTACATTCGAAGGAGGATTCAAATTCTCTAGCGTATGTATAGCAATAGCAGTAGTTGCATTCATATCTGCAGTAGTATTATTCGTACTAGATAAGAGATTATCTAAACTAGTTGAAGATGAAGAAGAAGTAGAAGCTTAATATATACAATATAATAAAATAGCATATAAAAGCTGTTTCACTTAATAGTGAAGCAGCTTTTTAAAAGCGAACAAATATTTTTAATTTTAAAAAAATAGAAAATATTTGTTTGTTAATAAAAAAAGTGATTATATTATGAAAAAGCAGGGGGTAAATTATGATGACTGTTAAAGAAAGAATAGCGAAACTTCGCGAATTAATGAAAGAAAATGGAATAGACGCATACGTTGTTCCAACTTCAGATTTCCATCAGAGTGAATATGTAGGAGAACATTTTAAAGCTAGAAAATTTATAACAGGGTTCACAGGTTCTGCAGGTACTGCAGTAATAACTCTTGATGAAGCTAGATTATGGACAGACGGAAGATACTTTACTCAGGCTGCTAAACAGCTAGAAGGATCTGGTGTAGAATTAATGAGAATGGCTGAACCAGGAGTACCTACAATAAATGAATACTTAAAATCTACATTAGTAGAAGGAAACTGCTTAGGATTTGATGGTAGAGTAGTAGCTATGGGAGATGGACAGGGTTACGAAGAAATAATAAAATCAAACAAGGCTACTATAAAATATGAAGTAGATTTAATAGATGAAGTATGGACAGATAGACCAGAACTTTCTAAAAAACCTGCATTCAAATTAGGTGAAGAATTCGCTGGAGAAAGTGCAGCTAGCAAAATAGAAAGAATTCGTGAATATATGAAAGAGTGTGGAGCTACTTACCATACAATAGCTACTATAGATGATATATGTTGGGTACTTAACATGCGTGGAGACGATATAGACTTCTTCCCACTAGTATTATCTTATATGGTAGTTAAAATGGACGGAGTAGATCTATACATAGATGAAACTAAATTAAACGACGAACTTAAAGCAGAATTCGCTGAAATAGGTGTAATAGTTCACCCTTACAACGATGTTTATGCAGATACTAAAAAAATACCAGCTGGAGAAACTATACTTATAGACCCAGCTAGATTAAACTACGCTATATACAGCAACATACCAGAAGGTGTAGCTAAAGTTGAAGAAAGAAACCCAGAAGTTTTATTCAAAGCTAGAAAAAATGCTAAAGAAGTAGAAAACATGAGAATAGCTCAGATAAAAGACTCTGTAGCTCATGTTAAATTCATGAAATGGGTTAAAGAAAATGTAGAAACTATGGAAATAACTGAAATGAGCGCATCTGAAAAATTAGATGAATTAAGAGAAGAAATGGGTAACTTCATAAGACCAAGCTTCGAACCAATATCAGCTTATGCAGATCACGCAGCAATGATGCACTACTGCTCAAAACCAGAAACTGATATAAGACTTAGAGAAGGAAGTGTTTACTTAACAGATACTGGTGCTGGATTCTGGGAAGGAACTACAGATATAACAAGAACATTCGTACTTGGTGAAGTATCAGATACTATAAAAGAACACTTTACACTAGTTGCTATGTGTAATTTACGTCTTGCAAACTCTGTATTTTTAGAAGGATGCGTTGGTATGAACTTAGATATACTAGCTAGAAAAGCTTTATGGGAAAGAGGTCTTGACTATAAATGCGGTACTGGACATGGTGTAGGATACCTATTAAATATACACGAAGCTCCAACAAGTTTAAGATGGAGATATAGAGCAGGAGATACTCATCCACTAGAAGAAGGAATGATATTAACAGATGAACCAGGTGTATATATAGAAGGATCTCACGGTATAAGATTAGAAAACGAACTTCTAGTATGTAAAGGAACACAGAATGAATACGGACAGTTCATGTACTTAGAACCAATAACTTATATACCATTTGACTTAGACGGTATAGTTCCAGAAGTTATGAACAGCGACGATATAAAATACTTAAATGAATACCATAAACTAGTATTTGAAAAAGTTTCTCCATACCTAAATGAAGAAGAAACAGAATGGTTAAGAAAATATACTAGAGAAATATAGTTTAAATAAACGGGCTGGCGCATATTTTGCGTCAGTCCATTTTTAAATTAATCTTTTATAAATTTATTATATGTTAAGAGTGGATAAATCAAAATTTACCAATACTTTGTTGTTATGCGAAGCATATGAGATATAGACAAACTTCTCTCCAGCTTCGACGCGTGAGCGAAAAATAGTTTTGTTGTGTTTAAAATCCGCGTCTCCAGATTGTCGAGAGAGTTTTGTCTATATAGCTCATATGCTACATACTACATACTTTTATCAAATTTTGATTTAACACACTCTTTATAACCTAGTGAATTTATAAAATATTATGTCACGAAAAAGCTAATTACAAAATTAAACAGCCTAACTTTTTATTAATCTCGCAACTAAAATGCTACTATTCTCATCAAATATAATAAAATTATTTTAATATTATCTTATATACTCACCTTTATTACTTATCTCTATTTACTTACTTCAAACTTTTTACTATTCTTTTCCAAAATTTTAGTTTGAAGAGTATAAAAGATGAGAGCAAGGTTTTGTAACTGCATTAATTTTTGGAGAAAACTCGATTTGGTGAGGATAATAGTAAACCGAACTCGACAATGCAACTTGATTGCCTGGAGAGGAGGTTACTATTATTCGAGCCAAAAGAGTTTTCCTAAAAATATGCAGTTACAAACCTTGCTCTTTATTTTTTAGTATTCAATTAAAATTTTATGCATTGTTTCTGATGGGTTTATTAT
>OGEP01000910.1_pt1 | contig 37085 bp, 32 predicted proteins | sample 1570721 | NCBI WGS metagenome assembly OGEP01 (sample SAMEA2582131, study PRJEB24529) | metagenome | biome: Human gut stool | place: China | collected 2011 | reverse complement strand
AGAGTATTTTACTTATATAAATATACCTAAACCATTGCAATATCAATACATTTGTCATTTAATTAAGTACATTAAAATACTTTTATATATTTTAAAAAAATACCTACATAAACTAAAAATTAATTAAAATTTATGTAGATATTTTATCCTTTTATATAAAGTTTTTTTATTCTTTTAATAAATTTTCATTAATAATTTATTTTAAATTTTATTTATTAATAATTATATTTATACAATTTCAACTTCATTTCCATGTTCTTTTATAATATTAATTAAATCTTCTATTTTTAACCACACTGTTGCTGTATTATCATTTGGGTGAACACCTCTCTTGCCTGATGATTCAATAAACTCCTTATCAATGAATAACTTAACCTTCATTTTTTTATCATCTCTTACAAAAATATTTTTTGCATCAGCCTCTGGATAAGGAATATTAATTTAAGAAAGCTCAGCCATATGAAAAACAGCCTTATGCTCTGTAATTTCATGCCAGATATTTTTATCATTTAAAAAGTTATATATTTCATGTTTGTTCATACCCCTTCCTACCTTAAAAATTACAATTTTATATTTTGATTTATAATTATAACAGAACAACAAACGGCAGACTTTAAAAATAAGTCTGCCGTTATTCTTACTCTTTAAACAAAATATTGTAGGTGCGTTCATTGGACGCCCGCCTTGATGAAATTTTATGTTTTGTCAAAATGTTTTGATGTGATGAAAGTCACGCATTCATTTGTAGCGGCGATCAGTGATCGCCAATCGCTTTGGTTGTAAAACCAAAACGAACAAACAACAATTTTATTGTTGCATCATAATCGGTTAAAACAAAACATTTGTACTGTCGAACCGATTTTATAATCGGTTCGCTTGGCGGTCAATGACCGCCGCTACATTATAATAATAAATTTTCAACACAACAAAAAAGCCTCCCGAAAAATCGGGAGGCTTGAATGCTTTTACGCACAAATATTTAAAGTAAAGTTATTTAACAAATTACTTCTTGTAAGATGTGTGCCAGATTTCCTTAGCATACTGGAGGATTGTACGGTCAGATGAGAACTTACCTGCATTTGCAATGTTGATAAGGCACTTCTTACCGAATTCCTTACGGTTAGCATACTCTGTGTTAGCTCTGATCTTTGTATCAACATAATCGGGAAGGTCATAGATGAGGAAGTAGTTATCAGCCTTCTGCCATGAAGAATCCTTGAGGAGTGAATCATGGAGCTCCTTAAAACTGCCCTCGCCATGAGCGCCGCCGTCATCAAATGTGCCGTCGATAAGAGTATCAATAACTCTCTTAATTTCCGGATTAGCGTCATAAAGAGCCTTTGGATGGTAGCCTTCCTTCTTCATTCTCTCGATATCCTCAACCTTTGCGCCGAAGATGTACTCGTTCTCAATGCCTGCACACTCAGCGATTTCAACATTAGCACCGTCAAGTGTACCGAGTGTAGGAGCACCGTTGAGCATGAACTTCATGTTACCTGTACCCGATGCCTCAAGACCTGCTGTTGATGTCTGCTCAGAAAGGTCAGCAGCAACAACAATCTTCTCAGCGTAAGATACATTGTAGTTAGAAATGAAGTAAACCTGAAGGAGATCCTTTGTTTCGGGATCGTTGTTTACAAGCTTAGCAATCTCGTTGATGTACTTGATGATTGCCTTTGCTCTTGCATAACCCGGAGCAGCCTTTGCGCCGAAGATAAATGTTGTAGGAGTCCAGTTTTTAAGCTTCTTATCCTTCAATCTGAAGTAGATTGTCATGATTGAGAAAGCGTTGAGAAGCTGTCTCTTGTACTCGTGAAGTCTCTTAACCTGAATGTCATAGATTGAGTCGGGATTTACATCGTAGCCGTCCATCTTCTTGATGTAATCTGCGAGCTGCTGTTTCTTCTTCTTCTTGATGTTGTTGAACTTTGTGATTGTTCTTGTGTCAATGCTGTCATTGAGCTTTTCAAGAAGTGAAAGGTCTGTAAGCCATGCATCTGAGCCAACCTTCTCTGTGATAAGAGCAGAAAGCTCAGGGTTGCAAAGACCGAGCCAACGGCGCTGTGTGATACCGTTTGTCTTGTTCTGGAATCTCTCGGGATATACCTGATACCACTCTTTGAGTACATCAGCCTTGAGGATTTCTGTGTGAAGCTCGGCAACACCGTTTACATATGTTGATGCGTATGTTGCAAGTCTTGCCATATGAACAACATTACCGTCGATAATGCGCATCTTAGCCTTTGTATCCTCATGCACGCCCTTAGCAGTAAGCTCTTCCTGGCACTTGTTGGCGATAAGGCAGATAATGTGATAAATCTCAGGAATAACCTGTGTCATAAGGTCAGCAGGCCACTTCTCGAGAGCCTCGCCGAGAACTGTGTGGTTTGTATAGTTAAATGTCTTTCTTGCAATTTCAAAAGCGTCGTCAAAATTGAAGCCTTCGTTCATAAGAAGTCTTACAAGCTCGGGAACACATGATACAGGATGTGTATCGTTAAGCTGAATTGTGTTTTCCTTAGCAAAGAAGCTGAAATCATTGCCGTGCTTCTTCTTATAACGGCGCATAATATCCTGAAGTGATGCAGAACAGAAGAAATACTGCTGTTTAAGTCTGAGAACCTTGCCCTCATACTTGTTATCGTTAGGATAAAGAACCTTTGTGATGTTTTCGGCATCGTTCTTTTCCTGAACGGCATTGTTGTACTCTGTGTTGTTGAAAGCAGTAAAATCAAAATCGTTTATTGCCTCAGCCTGCCAAAGACGAAGTGTGTTGATGTTTGTTGTCTTACAGCCGATAACAGCCATATCGTAAGGAACAGCCTTAACTGTCTGGCCCTTGAATGATACTGTAACAGCCTCATCCTCAACACGGTTGCACCACGGATCTTCAAATCTCTGCCAGTTATCAGCTGTTTCAACCTGATAACCGTTTTCGATAAGCTGCTTAAAAAGACCGTACTTGTAACGGATTCCGTAGCCGTCAAGCGGTACTTCCTGTGTAGCAGCACTGTCGAGGAAACAAGCGGCAAGTCTGCCGAGTCCGCCGTTACCGAGAGCAGCATCGTCGATATCCTCAAATACATTGATGTCAATGCCCTTCTTTTTGAGGAGCTTTGTAACATCTTCAAGAATGCCGAGGCAGTAAAGGTTGTTGTACATCATTCTGCCCATGAGGAATTCTGCAGAGAAATAGTAAGCTCTGCGTTCGCTGTCATGTTTAATCTTGCTTGCTTCCCAGTTGCCTGCGATTTCGCCCATTACTGCCTTGCCGAGTGAGTAGTGAAGCTCAGCGGGTGTGAGCTCTTCAATCTTTTTGCAGTACATAGACTGAGCTGTGAGTTCAAGCTTTTCCATAATATTACCCATTTGTTTAGTCCTCCAGTCGTCCGCTTTTTTCAGACATAGTTTTTAATTTATCTGCAAGCTCATCAGTAAGAGCTGCACCATCGAGTCTCCATACCCAGTTTCCGCCGAGTGTTGACGGAATGTTCATTCTTGCCTCCTTGCCAAGGCCGAGAATGTCCTGCATAGGTACGATTGCTGTATCTGCCTTGCTTTCATAAGCAACACGGATGAGCCCCCAGTTGAACGGTTCGTCATCAGGCATCTGACAATAACTTCTTGCATAGTTAACGTCCTCGGGTTTAGCTGTTTCAAGCCAGCCCATAACAGTATCGTTATCGTGAGTACCTGTGTAAACAACACAGTTTTCGGTGTATTTATGGGGAAGATAGTCGTTCTCTTCACCACTGTCGAAAGCGAATTCAAGAACCTTCATTCCCGGATAGCCTGTCTGCTCCATAAGCTCGGTTACATCGGGAGTGAGTGTTCCGAGGTCTTCGGCAACAATATCAATCTTGCCGAGTGCCTCTTCCATCATATTAAAGAACTTAATGCGCGGACCTTCAACCCATTCACCGTTGATTGCGTTTTCGGCAGGATAAGGAATTGAATAGTAGCTTGCAAAAGCTCTGAAATGGTCAATACGGGTGATGTCATAAAGCTTTGATGCGGCTTTGATACGCTCAAACCACCACTCATAGTCGGTAGCCTCAAGATAATCCCAATCATAGAGAGGATTGCCCCAAAGCTGACCTGTTGCCGAGAAGTAATCCGGCGGACAGCCTGCAACTGCGATAGGATCACCGTCGTCATAAAGCTGAAACAGCTCGGGATTTGCCCATGTGTCTGCGCTGTCCATGGCAACATAGATTGGCATATCGCCCAAAATCTTGATGCCGAGACCGTTTACATACGCACGGAAGGATTCCCACTGCTCATAGAATTTGAACTGTACAAACTTCCAGAAATCAACATCATCCTTGAGCTTGCGTTCATAACGCTTCACGGCAGCCTCATCACGCATTTTGATTTCCTCATCCGGCCATTCTGTCCAGGAAACCATGTCAAAGCTCTTTTTAACTGCCATATAAAGTGCATAGTTTTTGAGCCATGAACTGTTTTTACGCTTGAAGGATGTAAATGCCTTCTGGTCACCCTTTTTGAAGTTATCGTAAGCAATCTTCAAAACTTCAAAACGGTTGTTGTAGATTTTCTCATAGTCAACCTCGGCGTCATCTGAGCCCCAGTCACGGCTCATGACCTCTTCCTTAGTCAAAAGACCTTCTTCACAAAGAGTGTCAAGGTCAATGAGGTAAGGATTGCCTGCATAGGTTGAAAAAGACTGATACGGTGAATCACCGTAGCTTGTCGGTCCAACGGGGAGAATCTGCCAGATTGTCTGACCTGATTTTTTCAGAAAGTCAGCAAACTTGCGAGCCTCTTTGCCGATGGTGCCGATACCGTAGGGGGATGGAAGCGAAGTAATCGAAAGGAGAACACCTGCGCTTCTAGCCATAAAAATCAACTCCATTCTGACGGACTGTTAAATTTTTTAAATCTGCGAATTCGGGCGCAATTCGCCCCTGAACCCACAGTATCAAGATAATTTTAGCACATAATCTAAATTTTTACAAGTTATTTTTTTAACAACGACAAGTTATTGCAATATACTCAAAATAGTCAGTAAAACGGCGTCAGAAGTTAGTTTTCTTATATAGCCTCTTGAATTTACCATGTTAATATTGCCGCCAAGCATAAGCTTTATTGCATAACTTTTGTCTTTTGTGCTGATTCCGCAATAAACAAGACCGACAGGCTTTTCGGGAGTTCCGCCCGTAGGACCTGCAATTCCCGTTGTACTTACGGCTAAATCCGCACCCGAAACATTTCTTGCACCCTCTGCCATCTGCATTGCTGTTTCAGCCGAAACTGCACCGAGCACAGACAGCGTTTCGTTTGAAACTCCAAGCACTTTATGTTTCATTTCATTTGCATATGTGCAGACACCGAAATCAAACACATCGCTTGCACCGCTTACTGCGGTAATTCTTTCGCTTAAAAGACCGCCCGTACAGCTTTCTGCAGTTGCAAGCTTTACACCCTTTTCACGGAGCTTTGCAACAACATTTTCCTGGAGCGTGTCGGAATTGAGATTGTTTTTTCTCAAAAGCCGAACCACATCTGTATCTGTCAGAGTTATCATTAATAATCATCTCCGAAAATTTTTCGTATATCCATATTTTAGCACCGGCATATGAATATTGCAATTATTTTTATTTTTTGATATATTAAATAGAAAAGGAAAGCGCTCACGCAAAAACGCTTAAAAAAGAGGTAATTTTATGGCTTGGTTTTTTACCGAAAAAAATATATTCGGCAACAACTACACCCTTGTCGGAGAAAACGCAAAGCATATTTCTAAGGTGCTGCGTATGCGTACAGGCGAGGACATCACCCTTGTTTCTCCGAACAAAACGCAGTACGAATGTAAAATTTCGCTCATCACACAGGGTGAAGTCACGGTTGACATCATCTCACAAAAGCCGTGTGAAAACGAACCCGATGTTTTTGTAACCCTCTATCAGGCTCTGCCTAAGGGTGATAAAATGGACTTCATCGTTCAGAAATGCACGGAACTCGGAATCAGCAGAATTGTGCCGATGATTTCGGCAAGATGTGTTTCCCGTCCCGATGAAAAGTCGCTGAAAAAGAAGTGTGAACGCTGGCAGAAAATTGCTCTTCAGGCGGCAATGCAAAGTCGCAGGGGCATTATCCCCGAAGTAACTCCGTGCATTTCATTTAAAGAGGCGGCAAAACAGACACAGCAGAACGAAAAGACCGTATTTTTTTACGAAATGGGCGGAGAATCCGTCAGAAAAATTCTGGATGGCACAAAGCCGAAAACCGTCGGAATGTTCATCGGCAGTGAAGGCGGATTTGAACAATCGGAGGTTGACAGCGTAACCGCAATCGGCGGTCAGACGGCGACCCTCGGCAAACGAATTCTCCGTGCAGAAACTGCCCCCCTTGCCGCCCTATCCATTATTATGTACGAAACCGATAATTTTTAGGCGAGTGCCTCGCACCCCTCTCGTGAAGACAGTTTGTGCAATGCACAACAAATGATGCCCGAGCACAGCATAGCAGTTGCATATACCGACTCGTAGGCGAGTGCCTCGCACCCCTCTCGTGAAGACAGTTTGTGCAATACACAACAAATGATGCCCGAGCACAGCATAGCAGTTGCATATACCGACTCGTTGGCGAGTGCCTCGCACTCCTCTCGTGAAGACAGTTTTATATATGATAACAATTGTCACCCGAGCACAATATTGTATGGATTTATGCAAACAGTAGCGGCGGTCAGTGACCGCCAATCGAACCGATTACAAAATCGGTTCGACATTACAAATGATTTTTAACAGACAATGATACAACATAAATTTATCGCTTGTTTGTTTTGGTTTTGCAACCAAAACGATTGGCGTTCGCTGAACGCCGCTACATTTCAACACCAAAATCGGAGGAAAATTTATGACAGGAATTATATGTGCCATGCAGATTGAGGCTGACGGAATTATCGCCCTTTCTCAGAACACACAAACCGAAGAAATTGCAGGAATGAAATTCACCACAGGTACTCTTAACGGCAAGGACATAGCCGTTGTAGTCTGCGGAGTCGGCAAGGTCAATGCCGCCATGTGTGCCGTTGTGCTTATTGAAAAGTTCAATCCCGATGTTGTAATCAACAGCGGTGTGGGCGGTTCACTCTCCCCTCTTGTATCAATCGGAGATATTGTTGTTGCGACAAAATCCGTTCAGCACGATATGAACACAACCGCTTTAGGCGACAGACAGGGCGAGGTTTCGTTTCCTGACGGTACAAAGATATTCTTTGACTGCGACAAAACAGTAGTCGAAAAGCTCACGCAGGCGTGCAGAACACTACCCGACACCAAGGTTGAGCAGGGCATTATCGCAAGCGGTGACATATTCGTTTCCGACCGCAAAAAACGCAAAAGAATTGCCGACACATTCGGTGCTCTTGTCTGTGAAATGGAGGGTGCGGCAATCGGTTATGTTTGCTACGCACTCAAAACTCCTTACGGAATCATCAGGGCAATCTCCGATGACCTTGACGAAAACAAGGGTGTTGACTATGAAAAATTCTGCAAACTTGCCGCCAAAAAGACAGTAGGTGCAATCAGCGAATACCTCAAAAATGAATAATTATGACCGACTCAAAACGGGGAACGCTTTTGTTTCCCGTTTTTTCTTTTGTAATGAGTTGTCTTTTTCGATTTCTATTGACAATATAATCACATTTGGATAAAATAAAAGGTAGCATTATTTTATGGAATAACACTACATATACAAGGGAGAGATATATATGCAGCTTACAGGTGCAGAAATCATTTGCGAGTGTCTTCTTGAGCAGGGTGTTGACACGGTTTTCGGTTATCCGGGCGGTGCGGCACTCAACACATACGATGCGCTCTATAAATACAGCGACAGAATCCGTCACATTCTCACAGCACACGAGCAGGGCGCTTCTCATGCGGCTGACGGTTACGCAAGAGCAACAGGCAAAACAGGCGTTGTTATGACAACATCGGGCCCCGGTGCAACAAACATTGTAACAGGTCTTGCAACAGCCAATATCGACAGCATTCCGCTTGTTGCAATCACAGGCAATGTAACAACCGATCAGCTTGGAAGAGACAGCTTTCAGGAAGTTGACATTGTAAACATCGTAAAACCCGTTACAAAGGCAAGCTTCCTTGTTGAAAAGGTTGAGGATCTTGCCGACACCATACGCAAGGCTTTTGCTCTTGCTCAACACGGCAGAAAGGGACCTGTTCTCGTTGATGTTCCAAAGGATGTAACGGCAAACAAAACAGAGTTTGTACAGACTATTCCCGAAAAACCGAGAACCTTTGAAATCAGAAACCCTGAAAAAGTTCGTGTTGTTCAGGAAATGATTAAAAACGCAAAGCGTCCTATGATTTACGCAGGCGGTGGTATCATCAGCGCTGACGCAAGCGAAGAATTCAAGGCATTTGCGGAGCTTATTGACGCTCCCGTTTGTTGTTCGCTTATGGGACTCGGCTGTATTCCTGCCGATCATCCGCTCTGCGTCGGCAACATCGGTATGCACGGCGGTTACGAAACAGGTATGGCAACAGCCGAATGTGACCTTATGATTGCGTGCGGTGCAAGATTCTCCGACCGTGTTGCAGGCGACCGTGAAAGGTTCGGCGAACAGGCAAAGATTGTTCAGCTTGAAATTGACGAAAAAGAAATTAACAAGAATGTAAAGGTTGATGAATACATTCTCGGAGATATAAAAGAAATTCTCATTGCACTCACAATCGGTCTTGACCGTCAGAACCATCCGGACTGGCTTGCGAAGATTGAAGAATGGAAGCATCATTTTGACGATAAAAAGCTCCCCGAGTGCGACCTTCCGCTCCCACAGCAGGTTCTTGATACAATCAACGAAATCAAGTGTCCGTCAGACATCATCGCAACAGATGTAGGTCAGCACCAGATGTGGGTTGCACAGTTCAGCAAGATTATGGAAAGCAGAACGCTCCTCACATCGGGCGGTATGGGTACTATGGGTTACGGCATGGGCGCCGCAATCGGTGCGCAGTGTGCCCGTCCCAATGACAGGGTTTGCCTCATCACAGGTGACGGCAGTTTCCACATGAACTTAAACGAACTCGTAACACTGAAGTCCTATGAACTCCCCGTTGTTGTAGTTGTTATGAATAACACGGTTCTCGGTATGGTTCGTCAGTGGCAGAAGCTTTTCTACGGCAGTCGTTTTTCACAGACCGATCCGCACAGAGCAACCGACTTTGTAAAGCTTGCAAATGCTTTCGGCATTGACGGATTGAGAATTGAAAATCCCGAGGAAATCAAGCCGATTCTCACAAAAGCTTTTGAGATGAACAAGCCCGTTGTTGTTGACTGCCACATCAGTCCCGATGCAAATGTTCTCCCGATGATTCCTCCGGGAAAAACAATCAACGAAATCATCACCGAAATGTAAGCCGAGAGCCTCGGCACGCAGTTCGTGTAGGCAGTTTCTTATGACGACTAAATGTAATGGCATCACAATAATTGTGATGCCATTTTTGTCTTTAATTTGAAATTATCTCCTCTAAATAAGTATTATTTAGCCAAAAACATTGTTTAGTCATCTTTCTACCGTCTGGCAACATATTTTTATCATCACCATTTTTACCATGAGGTCTAACATGAGCTACCCTGTTCTCTGTCTTTTTAGGCAGATTATTAGCTACGCCTCGACCTGTCTTTGTTAAAACAACTCCTTCATTTATAATATCGACAGTTTTTTGCCAAACTTTATGAACTTCCTCTAAATCAGATAATGGCATATTCCAAAATTTTAGTCTATCAAGGTAATACTCTCCGTTGGACTTTTCCTGAAATATAATAAGCATAAATTTTGTTGGCTCTAGATATTTTTTGAGTGTAGATGTTTCCCACTCTTCTCTACTCAATTCAATAAAATCAAATTTTGGAAACGACATATTTTCTTTTATCTTGCCGTTTTTTTGAACTCTGATAGTTTTGGGAATGATATTCGCCTTCTTAAACTCCTCAGTTGACGATAAATGACCTTTGACTCCTAAAATTCTTGCGACAATCATTTCAAACATATTTTTTGATTTTTTTGTCACATTAAACTTTTCAAATAATTCTTTTTCTGAGCATCCAATATAGGGTGTTATTTTATCAATTATGTACTCCTCAAAAGTCTTTTCTTTCAAGTCCTCAGGGCTTGTAATTATATTTTCATCTTCTTCAGAACCAAATATATAAGCGTTCAATACATAAGTCATATAAGATTGTTTAAGTGAGTAGGCTCTTTGTTTTGCCAATATAGACGAAAAGGGTTGTTGTCTCAGAGATTTTGAATTTGCACCTTTTGTACATGCACCAAGGTAAAGAGTGTCGCCTTCTGAAATCTCGTGAGCCTTACCTGACTTTATTTTATCTATTATGGTTTTCCAATCCTGCTCAATGATTCGCAAATCCTTTTCAGGAAAACTAAACAAAGTAGCTTTGCTAATTGTAAAATCTCCTTTTGGTATATTATTTTTATGTTCATATGACATAAGTAACATTGTGTTACATTTCTTCCAAAAACTACTTGTTTTAAATGTATTTTTATATTCTTCCATATAATTTATTATGTTACAAACAAGTCGTTCTTTAGCTCTAATTCCTTTTTTACTGACAATGTAAGGTGTAACTTTTAATTCTACCCCCGCTTCTTCAAAATCAGGTTTAGAGTTACTATTTATACTATATTCAAACCATGATTCTTCAATCACACTTCCAATTGCCCCCTTTCCTGTACTTATTCTTTGTGTCTTGTCTATGTCTTTTATAGGTATTCCAATTATATCTTGAGCTTTTCTTAATATTTCTTCTTTTGTATGATATTTTCTTTTTGATTCATTCATAAAATAAGCCTTCTTTCTTAAATGAAATCGCAAAAAACAGGTTGATCTTTTGAAAAAATTATGTTATAATAACTTGGTTGCATTTAAATTATAGCATATAGAAATTTTGTGTTCAATGTGAATTTGTTAGGATGATTTTATGGAAAAAACTGTTTGTGAATTATTTGCCGGCGTTGGTGGATTTAGGTGTGGATTAAACAACATAAAAAAACTAAATGATATAAAAAATCCCGAAACTTGGAATACTGTATGGTACAACCAATGGGAACCAGATAAAAAAATGCAATGGGCTCATGATTGTTATGTTGACAAATTTGGGATTTCTCTTGATTTATCAGGAAAAGACACAACTAATATTGATATTTCAAAAGTAAATAAAAATGATATTCCAAATCATAATCTTCTTGTCGGAGGATTTCCTTGCCAAGATTACTCAGTTGCAAGAAGTTTAAGTGGCGAACAGGGAATTGAAGGAAAAAAAGGTGTTTTATGGTGGTCAATTTTAGATACCATAAAAGCAAAACATCCACCTTTTATTTTACTTGAAAATGTAGATCGTCTTCTTAAATCTCCATCAAAACAAAGAGGAAGAGATTTTGGGATTATACTTGGCTGTTTAAATAATGAGGGATATTTTGTCGAATGGCGTGTCATAAATGCCGCTGAATACGGGGGTGTCCAAAGGCGTAGAAGAACCTTTATTTTTGCATATCACAAAACGACAGTATTTGCTCATTCAATCACACCCAATATAAGTAATCCTCAAAAAATAATAAATAGTGACGGTTTTTTTGCTCGTACATTTCCAATAAGTCATATAAGTGAAAAGGATATTAAAGTATATAACAATCTTTCAAAAGACATAGTTAAAATTTCATCTAACTTTAAATTCACCTTTGAAAATAGCGGTTTCTTGATTAACAATAGCATTTACACAGTTAGAACCAAACCCGAATCTATTTGTTATTTAACCCTCGGTAGTATTTTGGAAAATAATCCTGTTGACGATAGATATTTTATCCCCGATAATCAGTTATATTATACCTCACATAACATAACTCATTCCGACGAAAGAGAAACTGAACTATCTTCGGATGATAGACATACATGGCAATATTTAAAAGGTGCAAAAAAACGAAATCGCACAAATAAAGATGGTAACAAATATGTATTTTCGGAAGGAGCCATCCCACTGATAGATAAGTGGGCAGCACCTGCACGAACAATGCTAACATCTGAAGGAACATTTAACAGAAGCACTCATATTGTAGAAGACAAAACCACTCATAATATCCGTAAACTTACGCCTGTTGAAACTGAAAGAATTCAGGGATTTCCTGATAATTGGACTCAATTTTGTCTTGTAAACGGAGAAAGAAAACCTATGCCGGAGAGAAATCGTTATTTTTGTATGGGCAATGCTCTCGTAGTACCGTTAATAAGTAAAATGGGGCACTATCTAGAAGAGATTTTTAATAATGAAGAAGAAAACGAAGAACACCCTATTGATGAATAATAGACATCAATAGGGTGTTTTCTTACATTAAAATAATTACTTCTTTTCCTTTGGTTTAACTTCTTTTTCAAAATTTACGGCATCGGCAACATCTTCCGTATCGAACTTATAGTCCTTACCGGGGAAAACTGCGTTGAGAACGATACCTGCAATTGATGCAACAGCAAGCGGTGAAAGTGTTATTGCGGCACTGCCGATTGTGAAGCTTACCGTGTCGCTTGAAAGACCGAGCGCACAAACAAGAATAACTGCGGCAACAATAAGGTTACGGCTCTTTGTGAAGTCAACCTTGTTTTCAACAACATTTCTGACGCCGATAGCAGAAATCATACCGTAAAGAACAAACGAAATACCGCCGATGATACAGCTTGGAATTGAACCGATAATTACCGAAACAATCGGGAAGAATGATACTGCAACGGCAAAGTAAGCGGCAATTCTTATTACTCTCGGGTCATAAACTCTCGTAAGAGCGAGAACGCCTGTGTTTTCACCGTATGTTGTGTTTGCAGGGCCGCCGAAAAGTGATGCAAGTGTTGTTGCAAGGCCGTCACCGACAAGAGTTCTGTGGAGTCCCGGATCTTTGATGTAGTTATTGCCTGTTGTTGAACTGATGGCGCAAATATCGCCGATATGCTCCATCATTGTAGCAAAAGCAATCGGAACAATGGCAATGATTGAAGATGCGATAAGCGCACCGTTTGAGTAATCAATACCGCCGAATACCGTTTTATCCCAGTGAATCGGAATTCCGATAAGTCCCTCACTGCCGAAAATGTGACCTTTTGAGATGTTGTCGCAAATTGTGTTCAGGCTTGTAAAGTCAAAAATCGGCTGATAAGCACCCTTATCAAATCCGCTTGAGAAGAGCCACGGAACATTCTGAATAAGGTCAGGATTTGCCTGTGAAATGAAGTAAAGCACAAGACCTGTACCGTAAGAGATAAGCAAACCGAGGATAATCGGAATGATTTTAGCCATTCCCTTGCCCCAGATGTTGAAAACAACAATTACAGCAAGAGCAACTACAGCCAAGAACCAGTTTGTTGTGCAGTTTGAAACAGCCGACGGAGCAAGTCCAAGACCGATTGCTATGATAATAGGACCTGTTACAACAGGCGGGAAAAATCTCATTACCTTTTCAATGCCCACCGCCTTGATAACTGCGGCAAGGATGAAGTAGATAAGACCTGCACACGCAACGCCAAGGCACGCATACGGGAGCATACTGTTAGGGTCATTAGGTGAAAAAGCCTTGATTGCGGCATAACCGCCCAAGAATGCAAAGGACGAGCCGAGGAAGGCAGGTACTTTAAACTTTGTAATGCAGTGGAACAAAAGTGTTCCCAAACCTGCCATAAGCAAAGTTGTTGAAATGTCAAGTCCCGTTAAAATCGGAACAAGGATTGTTGCGCCGAACATTGCAAACATATGCTGAACACCGAGAATTATCATCTTCGGTTTTCCGAGTTTGCGGGCATCATATATTGCACCGTTGTTTTTGTCCATTAGAATTCCCTCTTTCTCATTTTCGGGTTTAAATCTGTAAAACCCCATTCCTGTTAATTATACCTTTGCACAGATATAAAAGCAATAACTTTTTATTTTAATGCCAAAAGTTACCACATCATTGACATTTTGAACGGTTTTTAGTATCATTAAGTTAATCAAATAATCAAAATTCAACAAGGAGGCAATGATATGTCGGTTTCGTACATGACACATCCGCTTATAAGGCACAAAATTACACTTCTCAGAAAAGAAGACACATCGACAAACGAATTCCGCAAATTGGTTGAAGAAATTGCAATGCTTATGGGATATGAGGCTCTCTCTGACCTTGAAACTCGGGATATCACGGTTAAAACTCCGATTGAGGAGTCTGTTCAGCCTGTTATTTCAGGCAAAAAGCTTGCCGTTGTTCCTATTCTTCGTGCAGGTCTTGGTATGGTAAACGGTATTCTCGCACTTGTTCCGTCCGCAAGAGTAGGTCACATCGGTCTATATCGTGACCCCGAAACTCACGAGCCGCACGAATATTACTGCAAGCTCCCCGAACCGATTGACCGTCGTCAGATTGTTGTTGTCGATCCGATGCTTGCAACAGGCGGTTCGGCTATTGCCGCTGTTGATTTCATTAAAAAGCACGGCGGTCAGAAAATCAAGTTCATGTCAATCATCGCAGCTCCCGAGGGTGTTGACGCTCTTATGAAGGCGCACCCCGATATTCAGCTTTATGTCGGCTGTCTTGACCGTGAGCTTAACGAAAACGCATACATTTGCCCCGGTTTGGGCGATGCAGGCGACAGAATTTTCGGCACAAAATAATTTATTTTCCGCATTCAAAAAGCCTGAGCAAAAACGCTCAGGCTTTTTCTGTTCCGCATAAATGTAAATGCAGCAGTGTTAAAAGTGTTTCGGGGTTAGGATGTGCGAAACAGGATAAGGTTTTCCAAAATAACATATCTTTCGGAATAACTTTCAAAGAGCAAGGTCTGTGTATTTATTTGTGACCGGTTAAATTCACATACCCTGTTTTCGATATTATTATAGCACAAAAAATATGTTTGTGTTAATTAGTCTTTAATTTGCCGATTTTTGACCGCTAATTTAATACTTTAGTCAACATGCATCAATCATGAATGATTTTACTTCCCCAGAAATCAAGGAGCTTTTCTTTGATTTCCGTATAGAGCGATGCGCTTATCGGCACTCTGTCGCCGTTTTTGCACACCCATTCCCGGCGGTCAACTTTCTCTACATTCTCCATATTTGCTATACAGCCTCTGGAAATATAAATAAATTCATTTGAGTCAAGTTCTTCAAACACAACAGACAGCGGTTTTCGTATTTTTATCGGCTCTTTGCTTTTGAGGTGGTAAATTTCACTGTTTTTACCTCTTTTGATGATGTACAGAATGTACTTACACGGCAACATACCGCACATATCGTGCCGTTCAATCAGATACGATTTTTTGCTTTCAAGGTCAATGACTTTAACTGCGTCAAGCAATGCGGCCTTCAGCCTATAATCTCCGTCTTGCTTTGGAACAAATCTGAAAATATCAAGTTTATATCCGTCAACGGCATAATTTACATGGGAGGTCATAAAAATAATAAGACAATTCGGGTTTGTTTTTTTCACATAATCCGCAATCTCAAAGCCCGACATTTTTGGCATTTCAATATCAAGAATCAGAATATCCATTTGTTTGTTGTCGCCAAGCTCAAACATAAACTGACTGCTGTCGGTGTATACCGAAATATCCGCCGATATATTCATTTCGCCAAAAGCACGGTCGGCTATTTCCTTTTCCCGTTTAACCGCCGAAGGGTTATCATCACATATTGTACAATGCAAAATCATATTCATAATATTCACCGTTTAAAGTTAATATAAATCACTTTCACAAAATCATTATACTATAGAAATTATCGCATTGCAATATATTGTCTGAATTTTTATAAAAGTTTGTGCTCGTGTACATATACCCGGCAAAAGAAACACCCGAACTAAAAAGCTCGGGTGTAAAAGAATAAAATTTAACTCAAAGATTATTCCGATTTATTTGCGGCAACACTTGAAGCCTGTTTGACAGCAGTATTAACCTTTGACTGATATGCATGACCTGCAACTCTGCCGTTGACAACCGCAACATAACGGTTGCTGTCAGACTTGTAATAGCTTACGGTGTCTGTTGAGCCGTCAGATGAGTATTTATATGTAACGGTAAGAACAGGCGAACCGTTTTTGCTGTCAGACTTTGTGTCGGCAAGCTCGACCATTGTAAGATTCTCATAGAAACCCGAGAATGTTGCAAGCTCAATTTCTGTCTTGCCGTTCTTAACGGTTGTTGTGGTTGTTGTTGACTCACTGCCGTTATCGTCTGTCTTTGTTTTCTGTGCAGTGCTCAGCGAGAATGTGTAGGTATTCTTGCCGTCATTTACGGAAACCTCCGACAATGCGCTCATCTTCGGATAAAGCACATATTCGTTTACAAGGCTGTCATAGCTTGTTTTAACCCACGGAACCTTTTCGGCAGAAATTGTATATACAATATTTCCGCCCTCTTTCATAAGGCACACATTGCCGTCACCGTCAGGCTTTGAAGCTCTGAGGCTGACTGTTGTGTCGGGATAAACAGCCTTTATCTTTGCATACGGATTAGAAAGACCTACGCTTGAAAGCTGTGAGGACGACGGATTAACCATTTTTACCGTGAGAGCATAAAGACCTCTGATGCCGCCTGCAACAAGACTGCTTTCTTTCTCGTTTGCGTAGCACTCAACGGGGCTTGTCATAACATAAGAAGCCGAGTTCTTATTGTCTGAATTTGGCTTGAGTGTGATTGTATTTGAAAAATTAGAACCTGAAATCTCAATTGACGATGCCTGACTGTTGTCATTGTCAGATGCCGCATCGTTGATTGTAAGACTGATAAGATCTGTAAGACCGTAGTCAAATGCAGAAACAGAATCTTTTGCAACAAGATAAACAGTATCGTTGCTGCCGAACTTAATATATGTTCCGGCATTCTGCGGAGCATCATCACCGACATAGATAATAGCCTTTGTCTTGTCGGTATAAGTTACGGTAACAGTATCTCTCGGCTTATCAAGTCCGTAATCTGCAAGCTTTGAGCCGTCAAGAGTCATAACCTTTGTAAAGTCAATGCTTGCGGCATTGTTTGCGATATTGTCGGCAATACCGCCCTGAAGGTCAAAATCTTCATAACCTACAATAGTGTACTGTGTAGCACTTGTTTTGCCGTTTTTATCGGTCGGTGTGTATGACTTGATGTCCAAAGTACCCTTTTTGTTTTCAAGATGAATCTTTGAAATCTTTGCAGGGATATAATCCATAAGAGTGCCGTAGCTGTTGTTATCAATTTCACCCTTATCGTTTGTCTGAATCTGTGCCTGATGAACACCGTCTTTATCGGTTGTAACGCTCATCTTTACACCCTCATCATATGTTGCTGCTCCCGATGACGAACCGTCGCCCTTCGGAAGAAAGATGAGCAGACACATAAGTCCCGCAAGAATCAGTGCTGCTGCGCAGACAATAATCAATATTTTAGTATTCTTTTTCATTATCTGTTCCTCCTGCGTAACCAGAAAACAAAGCCTGCAACAAGTATTGCAATCGGGATAATGATTACAAACACAACAAGCATTGTGTTCTGTGTTGCAACATCGGTGATTCCGAGTTCCGTATTGTCAATCGACTTACTCTCAATTGTAATGCCGACATCTTCCTTATCTGCAATTGTGTTGATTACATTCATAAAGTAAGCGGAGTTATTAAAGCTGTTGTACTTCATAATTGTGTCGCTGAACATAACATATGAACCGAATATGATAACTCTCGATGAGTTCTTGTCCTCGTTTGTCATAACACCTTCTGCCGCAACATTTTCACCGTTACCCGAAACTGCGTCCTTGTAGTCCCAGTTCTTGTCGGCGTCAATCGGCAATACGCCTGCCTTATCGGAAGTTTTAAGCAATGCGTGTGCAGTGTTTTCATCTGTAATATTAACAGCGTGTGACTCTGATACAACAACAGGAATCTTGCTGTTTTTGAGGTTATCTTTGTAGTAATCACCGTAGCTTACCGTGAATGCATAAGGTGAGCTTGCGCTTACAAGGGTGCTTTCATCAGTTTCAAACACATATCCTCTGTCAATTGACATACCCCATTCCTTGAGGAAATCGTCAAGGTTCGGCATCTCGCCCATATCGGCAGTCGGAACATAAATGAGTGAGCGTCCGTATTTGCCGTCATTTGAAAGCCATGTTGAAAGCTTTTCAACAATCTTCTCGTCAAGGTCAACAGACGGTGCGTACATAATTGCAATCTTTGCGTTGCTGTCAAAGTCGCCTGTTGCGAGTGAAACCTCGTTCACCTGATAAGCATTGTTTTCAAGAAGTGTTTTAAGTGATGAATAATCCTGCTCGTTGTTGCCCTTAATCATATCAACAACAACCTTGTCGTCTGTTGTAACATTGAGAATAGCAGTTACAACAGCCTGCTCAATCTTTGTGCCGGTAAAGCTGTATGAACCGTAGTAATTGTAGGTCTTCTCGTCATATTCAAAGCAATCCGTAAGAGTAAGCACCTTGTACTGCTTGCCGGATTCAACAAGAACAATGTTATTTGCCGAGCTTGACTGCCAGTCAACATTCGGATAATCGGATGTGAACGACGGGTTAGATGTAAGGTCAACATACTTAATTTTCATCTTGCCGTCTGACTTGCTCGCCATTTTGTTAAGCATTTTCTGAGCCTGTACAAAGTAGGTACCCTGGCTCTCAAATGATTCCTTTGCCATAAGTATATTTACCGTAACATCCTTGTCAAGATGTGAAACATAGTCAATTGTATCGTCCTGAAGTGCAAACGACTTGTTTGATGTAAGGTCAAGCTCCAGGTCGGGGAATCTGTTAACAAGAAGTCCGACAATAATGTTTACAATAATTACCATAACAATAACAAGCGCCGTAATTGCCATTGCAACCGTGCCGTGTTTTGCTTTTCTTGACTTCATAAACTTTTTGAATCCGCCCTTTTCGGACTTATTCTTCTTATTCTTTTTGGCCTTTGTATCTTCCTTTTTATCGGCTGTTTCCGCCACAGCATTGCTGTCTGCATTTGCAGTATCTTCGGAGATAGTATTCAGGTTTTTATTTTCTTCGCTCATTTATATTACCTCCTTAGCTCCAGCGTCTTTTTTCCAGAACACGAACAGTAAAAAATACGAACAATCCTGCCACACTCAGGAAGAATACGATATCAGGTGCGCTGAGCAGACCGTATTTGAATGAATTATAATATGTAGCAAAATCAATCTTTTCAATAATGTTCTTGATCCAGTCAATTGAAATCATACTTGTGAAGTTTGTCATCATATAGATAACAAGGTTAACCGCCATGCTTACGATTGCGGCAACAATTGTGCTTTCCGTAAGTGATGAAATGAAAATGTTAATTGCAAGCAGAGCCGCACCAAAGAGGAGAAGTCCGATGAATGTACAGAGAATAACCGACCATTCCGGAGTTGCAAAGAATGAAATTACAACCGCATAGAGAAGGAAGATTGCACTGCAAATTGCATAAAGCACAAATGCACCGAGGAACTTTCCTAAAACGACCCTTGTAAGGCTTACAGGTGCAGTAAAGAGCGCCTGATCTGTTTTCTGATACTTTTCATCTGCAAAAGATTTCATTGTCATAATCGGAATTATAAACAGAATAATCAAAAGCATATTGCCGTATACATAGCTTAAACTTGCCGAGTTGTACACAATACAGTAGTTGTAGAAAAACACACCCGAAAAGAAGAAGTAAGCGGCAAGAACAACATATGCAATTGCCGAATTGAAATAAGAGGAAAGCTCCCTCTTTAAAATAGCACCCATTACATATCTTCCTTTCTGCTGTCATATTTACCCGAGGTAAGCTTGAGGAACATATCCTCAAGTGTTTCATTGCCTGACTGCATATCAAGAATTACCGCACCGACTCTTACCATGGCATTGTAAACATCTCTTCTGATGTCGCTTGATGTTTCGTATTCAATCATATACTTTCCGCTGCCGTCGGCATTACTGCCTGTCTTTGTAACACGCTTAACAGCAGGGATTTTCTTTATTGCCTCGGTAATGTCAGCGGTACTTCCCTCTGCAGTAAGCGAGAGCTTCTGACCGCCCGATACCTGAGCAGAAAGTTCATCTGTTTTTGCATCGGCAACAATTTTGCCCTTTGAAATAACGACGATTCTGTCACACACCTCGGAAACCTCGGAAAGAACATGAGATGAAAAAATTACAGTATGCTTTTTGCCGAGATTGCGGATAAGCTTTCTGATTTCGATAATCTGCTTAGGATCAAGACCTACTGTCGGCTCGTCAAGAATGATTACGGGCGGATTGCCGAGAAGCGCCTGAGCAAGACCTACACGCTGGCGATAACCTTTTGACAGATGCTTGATAATTCTGTCAGCCTGCTCCGTAATTTTTGTCAAACGCATAACCTCGTCAATGTGTTCCTTTTTCGGCAGCTTCACCTTCTTGAGATCAAACATAAACTCAAGATATTTTTTAACCGTCATATCAATGTACAAAGGCGGAATTTCGGGAAGATAACCGATTTTTGACTTTGCGTGAATCGGATCGTCAAGAATTTCGCATCCGTCAATGGTAACAGTACCGCTTGTTGATGAAAGGTAACCTGTTATCATATTCATTGTTGTGGATTTGCCCGCACCGTTAGGTCCGAGAAATCCCAGAACTTCACCTGTTTCAACAGTGAAGCTGATGTCGTCAACGGCCTTTATGCTGCCATAAAATTTTGTAAGGTTTTTAACCTCGACCATGTGACTTTTCACTCCTTAAAATTAATTGCGTAATTTCTGTGATTTGAATGTGCCGTACAAAAACACAGAAACGAACATCATTGATTATACTATAAAATGAGCAGTTTGTGTAGAGTTTTTCTAAAAAAATCAACGCCATCTCAGAAAAATTCAGTTTTTCATCACATAAAGAAATGTCTTGGGGAATTATTCACCAAAAACTCGGAACAATATTTATTGATAATGACAAAACAAAGGAAGTGTCAGTATGCAATATGTAAATGCATTCTGGGTTGGCGGACTGATCTGCGTGGCAGGTCAGATTCTCATTGACAAAACAAAACTCACTCCTGCAAGAATACTTACGGGCTTTGTTGTCGCAGGCGTAATTCTGGGGGCAATAGGACTGTACAAACCGCTTGTTGATTTTGCGGGTGCCGGCGCAAGTGTGCCGATCAGCGGATTTGGTTTTCTTATGAGCGAGGGAGTGCGAAAGGCGCTCTCTCAGGACGGCGCACTCGGAATTCTTACAGGAGGTCTTACAAGCGCCGCCGCAGGAATCTCCGCCGCAATAGTTTTCGGACTTATCGCCGCCCTGTGTACAAAATCGGGAGATAAGTAAAGGCAGTATGATATAGAATATTATTGTGCTAAAGCATAGTATGTAATCGTTTGTGCAATCAACTGTAGGTGCGTTCATCGGATGACTGCGCCTACTGATTGTTTTACAACAAAAACCGCCGTACAGATTTTTCGCTGTACGGCGGTTTAATTTATTCACCTTATTCAGTTATAGGTAATCGTATCCATTTTGGTCACACCATATTCTGTATCCAAAAATTTTATCCATGCAAATAAAATTATTATCTATGTATGTGCCGCTTGTTACATCATTTCTGCGAGGACAGATATTGAAATTGCAGTAATTATACCAACGCAGAGTGTCGTCAAGTGAACTTACACACCTCTGTTCGTCAATGAAAATATCATTGTTTTTAAATTCAGGCTCAAGACCTACGATATGTTTCTGAAGGTTTGTTGCAGTCGTAACCGTAATGTTTTCATAATTTTTTTCATTTGTCAGCATTTTCTGCGCACCTGTAAGGTTCTCAATATGAACAACATATTTTTGAACAAATGTTGCATCTTCAATATTTACTTCGCCGTCACCGTTCACATCACCTTTGACGGTATACGCATTTGTCATTTTATTGTAAGATGTCATCATCTCTTTAAATGCTTTTGTAAGTCGATTACACGGAAATTCATTCTTATGTGCATAATAATAATCAAATGCGTCACCAAGATTTTTTAACTTTTCCTGAAAATCATTCCATTCATTTTCTGAATACCAATTATTATAATTTTCTTCTTTCAATGCATTCTTATATGTAGCCTCTGCATACTCAATATTTACAAGCGGTGCATCGTAATACATATCATAAACCTGTTTTAATGCAACAGTATATTCATCTGCCGATAAACCGTCAGTATCATACACCTCTCTTGCGTTGTCCATTATTGACGGCCAAACTCCGTCATATATCACTGCACAATCCAGCCAAATATCTTTATTCAAATTCAATATGTAACCTAACTTTTCCTGCTGAATTTCAGCGTCTGTTTTTTCAACAGCAGATGCATTAAAGCCAAATGCTGTAACAGACATAACTCCTGCAAGTAATATTGCTAATATCTTTTTCATTAGTTAGTCCCCCTTGTTATATTTAATGCCATTTTATATTTAATGCTATTTTCTGAATCAATGTTGCATCGATTATGTCAATATCACTATCTCTATCAACATCACCAGCTAATACTTGTTCATCTGTTAATGTTTTTATTTTTGCTATGTATTCTCGTAATAGTGTGGAATCTAAAACATCAACAATACCGTTTAAATCAACATCACCCAAAATGACGGTTCTAAACTTAGTGGAGTTTGAATATTTAGTGGTTGGGTACATTACATTTCCGTTACGAGTAGCTGTAACTTTTACACGCAAATAACGTCTAAAATCATTTTCATTAATTGTATAATCAGCAGTCACTGCGCCTGAAATATCTACCCACGATGTTCCATTTACAGAACTCTGCCACTGATAATTAACATCATAACTCTCTTTTTCTGGAATACCTGAAACAACAGCCGATACTTCATCTCCAACAATAGGATTGCCACTCAGCGTTACGCTGGTTATGTTAGCTTTAGGATTCACAACAATATTTTTTGTAATGTCATTGTTAAATTCTAAAACCAATTTAGTATATGTACCATTTAGGCTATTCAAATAACTTGATTTAATGATTATACCGTCTTTATTTCTAACATAATCTACATTTTGTCGCAAGATACGATTATTTGAAGTATGTACTGAAAAAAGTTCAGAATCACTTTTTATTTTCACAATTTCATCTTTTGATGTATCTATTATAGTATCAGGATTTAGAACTATATCATCAGATACGTTTTTAGCTTTGGATAATACAGGACGAATAATTAAATTACCCTTATTACCATCACAATATTCGTCATTACTAAAACAATCATTCCAAGCTATATTATTTAACGAATCAAGTGTCCCAAAGAAACTTTCATTTTCATTAATTTCAGGCAAAATTTCCTTTGAGTTTTTTGTCCATTTAAAAGTTCCTTCATATGGAATATAAATTCTTGAACTAGATGATTTTGGAGACAATTTAATTATAATTGCATATTTGCCACCTGACTCTATGTTATACGGAGTCGAGAGGTTTTCTGTTATGTAGCCCTCGCCACTAAAACTACCTTCTGCCAAGGCACCTATATCATCTAAATCTGTAGGTAATATATCATTTGTGACATCAATTATTTTTACTTCATAGTTACAACCAGAAGCTCTCAAATAGAACATTACCTTATTAATTTCGTTATATTCGTCAACATAATCGTTAACATTAAACACGTTACACAGATAGAGGTCATCTTTAAAACTATACTTTGATTTATATGCAGGAATAAAATAATCATATGAAAGCATATGTTCTCTATCAGATGATTTTTCTATACCAGTGATTGCCATAATATTATTTTCTGAGCTTTTTAAATAAGAGTCGTCATACGACATCCAGTAGTATCCACAATCCAAATCACTATCTTTTATAAGCCACGCTCCATTAACTGTCGGTTTTGGATTTGTTGTAAAATTATCTTTTGAATATTTATCATTCCAACCAACTATCATGATTTCATGATTTGGTGACAGATTCAAACCTGCGGTATAGTTGTATATATTCAATTCTCCATTTGAATCTTTTCCAAAATTTGTATTTTTTCTTATTCCAGAAGTAACAGCTCCATACTCTTTAATAGCACTTTTTATACTATCAGTATCATGATAATTCAAATATACTGAACTTGTTACGTGATACAGAGATTTAGAATTTTTAAATTCATCTGTAATTAAATTGTTTGAATTATGCAATAAAGTTGAAATCGGATAATCGCTCTCCGCAATCATAGAATTCCATGTTATGAAATTATTATAAAATATAGGTGAATTCCAATTTGTCATGTATTGCAATGCCTTTGCATTATTTCCAGCAGAAGAGGGAGTATTATTATAATATCCAATATTTTTTTGAGAAATAGCATTAGACATAGCCACACCGCCATGTGCCGCAGATGTGGAAAACTTGCTTCCATACTTTTTGTAAACATATGTATCCGCCATTCCTGTTGTTGAATATAACCAACACAAATCTGTGGTTTCTTGGTCTTTAATATCCGTCATTATATTTGAATTTCTAGGATCATAAAAGCTCACTGCTCCAACTGTTTTATTTGATAAAGAAGTTGCTAATCTTTCATATTCATCTACAACATATCCGTTTTCAGATTTACTAGTTGACTCAGCCGCATTACCTGGTATAACACAAACGCTCTCTAAACTAATAATCAATGTTGCTATTAAGATACTACTTTTTAATTTTTTTGATAATTTTCCTCTCATTTTCAATCCTCCGTTAAGTTAATTAGAACATATGGTTAATTTAATTAATTTTATTTTTTATTGCAATTTAAAATAGAGCTTTATAACTAACATTATTATAGCATAATTAAATAAGTATTGATAGTTTTTTTATTATTTATGTTATAGAATTTCACGATGTTTTTTTGTGCATTTTGTTAAATTAAAGAAAAACCGCCGTACAGATTTTTCGCTGTACGGCGGTAATGTTTAAAAATATTTAATTTTATTATTCAGCGTTAATCTGAACTTCTTCGGGATTTTCAGAAATATCGCCTTTCTTTTTTCTGCGTTTTTTGATGATATATGTCCATACGCAGAGGAACGCAAAGGTTGCGACACATATGATTGTCACGGTCAAGCCTATTGCAAATCCCTTTGGATAATACTCAAGCTTGATTGTATGCTCGCCCTTGTCAAGATTGAATGCAACGAGTGCGTTTCCGACAGGAGTAATTGTTACCTCCTTGCCGTCAACATATGCCTTCCAGCCTTCTTCATACGGAACAGAGGTGTAGAACAATCCGTTTTCCTGTGCATTGATTGTTCCCTCCATAGAACTGCCTGTAAGCTTTGTTGTTGTCATTACGCTCTTTGAAAGCTTATTGTAACCTTCTTCAAAGACATCCTGATTCAGAACATCAACAAATACCATTGCAGAACCCGACTGTCCCTGCTGGAGATTTGAATAAACGGAAATTTTGTCGCCCTTTTTGCATTGACCGATGCAGGCAATGTAGCTTCTGCCCATACCGTAGGTCTTGCTCTGAGCAACATCGTTAATCATAACGGTAACATCGTCACCACCCGAAATATCCGCATACATAAGATACAAGCCGTCCTTAGGTGCTTCGTAATTCCACTTTACATGCGGAGTAACTGTTGTATCGGTACAGCTGAATGAATATCGTCCGTAACCTGTCTTATTTACGGGGAACTGATTGTAGTCTGTGTGTCCCTGTGAAACAACATCAAGCGGAGTGTAAACATCATCCTTAATGCCTGTTGCAAGTTTGAAAAATTCATTCTGTTTGTCAAACGGATTGAACTGATCTTCGTTTTCATCAACCTGCCAGCTTGCAAGTGCGGAGTTTGTCATAAAGCCCATCGGCAGATAATGATTGTTCTGCAAAAGCTTTACATTACCGACACCGTAAACCTCTGTAAGGTCATAGGTGTTCATATAGATATTGTCACGGGCAATAAGATATTTAAGATTCATAAAGAGGTTTGTAACCGGTGAACCCTCGGCATAGGTGTAGCGGTTACCGCTCTTCCAACCCATCATACCAAAGTTTTCAAACAGCACGGTCATATCAACATTAGCCATTGAGTTGAACATCGAAAGTCCGTTGTAGTGGTTGAGAGCCGCATCGTTAAGCGTCTGAGTTGATGTCATCTCCGCTCTCCACATTTCGGTTGTGGTGCTTTCAAGGCTGTCCATATAGTCAATTACCTGTGCAGTACTTTCCTCGCCTCTCGGATAATCGTAAGTACCCGTTACAGTTGTTGTTTTAACGCCGATATAACCTGCGGCGGCACTCTCGCCTATTATGATTACGCCAAATACAATCAAAAGAACCTGTTTCGGAACAATTCTCTTTGTATAGAGGAAAAGCAGAACGCAGATTACAGCCGCAATAACTGCCGTGCCGACAAGCGCATAAGTCTCCTGTGTGCCGATACCGAAGATGATAACAAGCGCAACAAAAAGTGCGGCAAGAATAACATCCCAGCAAGAGCTTGATTCAAGGAGCATAAAAGCTCTGAATGCCATAACAACAAGTACAAAGCTGATAAGATAGCTGAAACGGTACGGAATCATATTTGTAAAGTGGAAACCGTGCCAGATGTAGTCGAGCTGTCTGATGATACAGCTGATAATCATAAAACCGATAAGGCAGCCGTCAACGATTTTCTCTTTGAGCGAAATTTTCTTGCTTGTGAAGAAAAGAATTCCGAGTACAAGAGAAAGTGTACCGCAGGCAATGTTAGGCAATGCGTCAGCCTCTTTAATTGCAGGAGCGGCAAATGTTATGAAATTGGAAAGAATCTTTCTGATTGCCTCAAGCACACCCATAAGGTCATTTGTCGAGCCTATATTGATTGCAAAGGTTGTCGGGAAAGTTGCCCCCGATGCGTTTGTGTTTTGCAGACCGAAGAATGCCGGCAACAGGAAAAACGCAGTAAGTCCGATTGCAATCAATGAGTAGATGCCTGTGCGAAGAAGAGTTGTTGCAAACTTTTTGATGCCGTCCCATTTTACAATGTTGTATGCAATAAATGACAACAGTACAAAAATGCAGGCAAACAAACCTATATAATAGTTAGTCAAAAGTGAAAGTGCAAGCGAAACTATGTAAAGTCTGAACTTGCCCTCTGTGAAGAGCTTTACTGTGCCAAGAGCAACAAGCGGTGTGATACAAACCGTATCAAGCCAGATTGTGTTCCAATAGTAACCCATAAAGAATGCACAAAAGCCGAAACTGCATCCGAAAATCACAAGAGAAAAATCATTCTTCTTAAAAAGACTGCGTAAGAAGATTGCCATAAACATACTTGCACATGCAACCTTGATTACAACAGAGAACATCAAAAATTCTCTCAGCCATTCACTCGGCAAAAATACCGTAAGAAAATTCAGCGGGCTCATAAGGTAGTATGACATAAGTGCAAAGTAGTTTACACCTCCGCCCTGCGTCCATGACCAGAACAGCGATTCGCCGTGTTTAAGTTTTTCCTGCATATCCGCAAGGAACGGATAATACTGATGCCACAGGTCGGTTACGAGAATTTGATTGTCACCGAACGGCGAAACCTTCATAACTCCGAAAGCGGCTGTCATAAGCACAAACGGTATGACAAAAGCCAAAACGATAAACATGTTTTTTGAGAAAAAGCCTTTGCCGTCGCTCTTGTTATTCAGCGTAACAGGCTCAGCCTTCTTCTTTTTCTTTACAGCGGGCATAATTTGACCTCCGAAATATTTTGTAATTGTTTTCCGATATGCACAAAAATGCAATCGGGTACAAGTAATCCATTCTATTTTAACGCTTTTCGTGTGTGATGTAAATAAAAAAACATAAAAATCTTAAAAAAAATAGACTTTTTGCGTTAGCTTTGTTATAATCTAAGTGCGGATAATCTCCGCCTCTTTGAGGTCGGAGATTATCTTTGGAATTTAGTGTGAGTTTCACTCCCTCTAAATTCCACGGAGCTTTCGCTCCTTCGCACTGATTGCAATCTGTCGCAAGCTCTGCTCCTTGCGAGCAAAGCATTGCTTGCTCCGATTTAAATCTAAATACAACTATTTACAGACAAAGCAGATTATCATTCAGATAAAAAACAAGTGCTACTGTTCTCACCCCTATGCGGTGAGTTTAACTTTATAAAGGTGATGTAAAAAATGAAAACCATAGACTTAGTTGTTCCCTGCTATAATGAAGAAGCGGGACTTGAGCATTTTGTGCTTGAAACCAACAAGGTTATCGACTCTCTGCCCGAGTATTCTTTCAGATACATACTTGTAAATGACGGCAGTAAGGACAGGACCTATCTCATTATGAAAAAGCTTGCGAAAGCTTTTAACAATATCAAGTATATTTCGTTCTCACGAAATTTTGGCAAAGAGGCGGCAATGTATGCCGGACTCAAGCATACAACGGCTGACTATGTTGTTGTTATGGACGCCGACCTTCAGCATCCTCCGCAGTTGTTTCCTCAGATGATTCAGGCTGTTGAACATGAGGGTTACGACTGCTGTGCGACAAAGCGTGCCGACCGTGAGGGCGAAAGCAAGTTCAGAGGAATTTTTTCAAAACTGTTCTTCAAGCTTTCAAATAGGCTTACAGATGTAAAAATGCCCTACGGCGCAATGGACTTCCGTATGATGAGCCGTCAGATGGTTGACTCAATCCTTGAACTCAGCGAAGTTCAAAGATTTTCAAAGGGCATTTTCTCATGGGTTGGCTTCAATACAAAATGGATTGCCTACAAAACAGTTGACCGTCAGCTCGGTCAGACAACATGGAAATTCTCAAGTCTGTTCAAATATGCGATTGAGGGAATCACAAGCTTTTCGGTTGCACCGCTCAGATTCACGGCTGTTATGGGATTTATCATCTTCGTAATTTCGCTCATATACATTATAATAACGCTGATTCAAACGCTTTTTCTCGGAATTACCACACCCGGTTATGTCACCACGCTGTGCGCAATCCTCTTTATGGGCGGAATCACCGAAATGTCAATCGGTATTCTTGGCGAATACATAGGAAAAATTTATATGGAAGCCAAGGACAGACCTATTTACATTACAAAATTCTCTAATTTTGAGGATGAAGATAACGAAGAAAAAGATGATAAGGAGATTAACGGTTAATGGGTAATTTTATAAAGCAGTTTTTTGACATTAAATTTTGGAAGTTTATACTTGTCGGAATTTTAAACACGGTTGTGGGTATGGGACTTCAATTTCTGTTCTTTAACCTCTGTGGTTGGAATGAATGGGTTTCATCGCTTATCGGCTACATCCTCGGCAGTATTTTAAGCTATTTTCTCAACAAATACTTCACATTCAAAAACAAGGACAAGGGCTGGAAACCAATCGTTAAATTTGCACTCAATATTGCAATATGCTACGGACTTGCCTACGGAATTGCGATTCCGCTCATCAGTATGCTCTGTACGGCAAACAGCTGGACAATGTTCGGCTGGAGTGTTGAAAAGTTTGCAGGAAACTTCTCAATGATAGTAGGCGCATGCCTATTTGTTGCATTCAACTACATCGGACAGCGTTTCTTCGCTTTCAAAGAAAAAAAGGAAGAAAACGATAAGTAATCAATCATTTCAAACATTACAAAAATCAAACACCAAATAAACATTAAAGGACTGAAAGATGAAATTCTTTCAGTCCTTTTAAATATGTCTTGATATAATAAAAATGTATTTCAATTGTAGCGGCGATCATTGACCGCCAATCGAAACGATTGTAAAATCGGTTCGACAGACAGTAAAGCAAATTCTATCATCTAACAATATTTTTTAATATTATTGGTATTTTGTTGATTTGGTTTTGCAACTCCGAGGACCCGAAGTCAGCATAAAAAGAAAACTCCGAAGTAGAAACTTCGGAGCTGATAAGCAATGTAAATTTGATTATCTTTTTGAGAACTGAGGAGCTCTACGAGCTGCTTTGAGACCGTATTTCTTACGCTCTTTCATTCTCGGATCACGAGTTAAGAAGCCTGCCTTCTTGAGTTTGCCACGGAGATTCTCTGTGTCATACTGAAGAAGAGCTCTTGAAATACCGTGACGGATAGCACCGGCCTGGCCTGTTACGCCGCCGCCTGATACTCTGCAAACGATGTCGAACTTCTCGTCTGTTTCTGTAAGAGCGAGAGGCTGTCTTACGATGAGCTTGAGTGTTTCAAGACCAAAGTAATCGTCAATGTCACGATCGTTGATTGTGATTTTGCCTGTGCCCTGATAAAGTCTTACACGAGCAACAGAACTTTTTCTTCTGCCTGTACCGTAAAAATAAGGTGTCTTATCGTACATTATCTTTTGCCTCCTTCAATTAGTCTTCAATCATTGCGGGCTTCTGAGCCTGATGATTGTGTTCTGCACCCTCAAAGAGTCTTAATCTTAAAAGAGCTGCTCTGCCGAGTGTATTTTTAGGAAGCATACCCTTAACAGCAAGCTCCATAGCCTTTGTAGGCTTTGTTGCCATAAGTGTATCGTAACGAGTTTCCTTAAGATGGCCGATATAGCCTGTGTGGCGCTGCCACTTCTTCTGTGTGAGCTTGTTACCTGTAAGAACAGCGTCCTTGCAGTTGATGATGATTACATGATCACCACAGTCAACATTGGGAGTAAAAGTAGCCTTGTTCTTACCTCTGAGGAGAGTAGCTGCCTGAGCTGCTACACGACCGAGTGACTTGCCGGCTGCATCAATTACATACCAGTTGCGCTCAACTTCGTTTGGTTTAGCTAAAAAAGTTGACATAACAATATCCTCCTGTATTTTTTCACTGTGAGATTGATTATATTACAATTTATGCCCATTGTCAACACTTTTTTGAAAAAATTTAATTTAGCTTTGAACAATCTCTCAAATACGCTTGTTTACTCTCATATACTCTCGTATACTCACATACTATTTTTATAATAATTTTCTGAAAATGCCGATAAATACTGAATTTTTTAAATTTTGCGCACATTTATTAAAAAAGCAAAAATTCACAATAAGTTCACAATATGAATATTTTTCCGTCAAAAACGGCTGTTATGATATAGTCACAATAAAAAAAGGAGGTGAAAAGATTGAAAAACACGAAGTCGGCAGTTCTTGCCTGCGTCACAAGTCAGTACAACTGTGACAGAATTATCCGAATTGCCAAAGAAATTGCCGACAGCTCTGATAGCGAACTCAGAGTTATGAGCGTTTTAAAACCGATGTCAGACTATTCGTCAGTAAGTGATGAAATCGAGTATCTTTACCTTATTGCAAAGGAATCGGGCGCCGATATGACCGTAATGTTTTCGGATGACGCACCAAAGGTTACTGCCGAATTTGTAGGAAACAACAATGTTGAACGCATTGTAACGGGTATGCACGACGGAAAAGACAACAGCTTTCTTGTAAAGTTTAACGAGCTTTCCCCTACAACCCCCATAACCATGGTTTCAAAGGACAATATGGTTTACAGCATGGATTTGTGCAGATCCTATTCATAAATTTTTTTGATACAAATTTCCTTTCTCTCCACCAAACATACATAAATACAATTTTATTAACACCGAAGAATCGTATAAATCTTTCTTCTTAAAATATACTCTCTCCGAAAATGACCTGCTGTTTTTCAGTAGGTCATTTTCATATATATCTGCCATCGGCGAACTATGTTTGCTACGCAGGCTATACAGAAACTGTTTCAACATAAGTTTATGTTCCCAACCAAATTATAAAAGGGACTGCGAAGAATGAAATCTTAAACTTCATTTCTTCACAGCCCCTTGAACAGCAACAACTATACAATTAAAAATCTCACCGAAACGAAAAAAACAGCCCTCGTGGCTGTTTTTTGGTGCCGGTGACCGGACTTGAACCGGTACGGTCGCAATGACCGAGGGATTTTAAGTCCCTTGTGTCTGCCTATTCCACCACACCGGCAAATATATTTGGTGACCCGGACGAGAATCGAACTCGTGTTACCGCCGTGAAAGGGCGGTGTCTTAACCGCTTGACCACCGGGCCAAATATGGTAGCGGAAATAGGACTTGAACCTACGACACTTCGGGTATGAACCGAATGCTCTAGCCAGCTGAGCTATTCCGCCATGTAATACATGAGGATTTCTAACCGAAATCAGCAAGATTTATTATAGGGCAAAAAGGACGATTTGTCAACACTTTTTTTAAATTTTTTCAAAAAAAGTTTTTATTATTTTAAGAATCCGCTTTTCGGGCAGAAAATACATTTTTTCCGCCCGAAATCACGAAGTAAATTTTAACAGTTTGTCAATTATTCAAGAAAAGCCGCACCGATAATGCCTGCATCATTGCCAAGGCTTGCCTTGCAGATGACTGTCTGCTTATCGTTATGCTTTGTATATCTTTCCTTTTCAACAATCGTACGGAGCGGAGCAAGAAGATTCTCGCCCTGATTTGAAATACCGCCGCCGATACAAAGGATATCCGGCTGGAAAATATTAATAATATTCACAAGACCGCATGCTAGATAACCGATATACTCGTCAATTACGGTTTTGGCATTTGCATCACCTGCAAGAACAGCATCAAACGCAGTCTTGCCTGTAACCTTGTTAATATCACCGTCACATGACTTGAGCATATAGCTGAAGTCGAAGTTCTCTTTGAGGATTTCCTGCTTTGTGAGGTTAATAAGACCTGTTGCAGACGCATACGCCTCCCAACAGCCCTTTCTGCCGCACGCACATTCCTTACCGTCTTTAACGATAACCATATGTCCAAGCTCAGCGCCTGCATAGTTAGAACCGCTGTAAATCTTGCCGTTAATAATGATACCGCCGCCGATACCTGTGCCGAGTGTTATTGCAATCGCATTTTTTGCACCCTTTGCACTGCCTGCAAGATACTCGCCGAGAGCAGCAGCGTTTGCATCGTTTTCAACGCAAATCTTTGTATTGAGCCTTTCCTCCATCATCTTGACTACCTGCCAGTTATGGAAGAAAAGATTAGCCGAATACTCTATAACGCCTGTTTTCGGATTAACCGCACCTGGTACACCGATACCGATTGACTCAATATCATCAATTGTGAGTTTTGCTTTTTCAATTGCCTTTAATGCAACATCTGCCATACTGTCGCAGATTTCGCTTTCGGGACGGGGCACATTTGTTTTACAGCTTGCCTTTGCGATAATTTCGTAATTTTCGTCAACAACACCGGCTACAATGTTTGTTCCGCCCAGATCAATTCCGAGTCTGTACATAAACTGTCGGCACATCCTTTTCTTTTATTTTATGCAAATATTTATGATTTATCAATTATGAATGATAAGAGTAGTTAGGAGCTTCTTTTGTAATCTGAATATCATGCGGATGGCTTTCACGCAGTCCTGCACCTGAAATCTGAACAAATCTTGCCTTTTCATGAAGATCCTTGATTGTTGCACAGCCTGTGTAACCCATACCTGCACGAAGTCCGCCGAGCATCTGATAAATTGTGTCTGAAAGAGGTCCCTTGTAAGGTACACGACCTTCAACACCTTCGGGAACAAACTTGTTGTTACTTGCCTGGAAGTATCTGTCTGCACTGCCTTTGCCCATTGCTCCGAGACTGCCCATGCCTCTGTAAACCTTAAACTGTCTGCCCTGATAGATTTCGTTGTCTCCGGGGCTTTCGGCACAACCTGCAACAAGTGAGCCGACCATTACAACACTGCCGCCTGCGGCAAGTGCCTTAACGATATCACCGCTGTACTTGATACCGCCGTCTGCGATTACAGGTATACCGTACTTTGACGCTTCACAAGCGGCGTCATAGATAGCTGTAATCTGAGGAACACCGATACCTGCAACGATTCTTGTTGTACAGATAGAACCCGGACCGATACCAACCTTAATAGCGTCTGCGCCGGCATCAATAAGAGCCTTTGCTGCTTCTGCCGTAGCAATGTTACCTGCGATAAGAGGAAGGTTCGGATATGCTTTCTTAACCTTTGCAACAGACTGAACAACATTTGAGTTGTGACCGTGTGCAGAGTCAAGAACAACAACATCAACCTGTGACTCAACAAGAGCGGCAACTCTGTCAAGAACATCCTTTGTAGCACCGATAGCGGCACCGCAGATAAGTCTGCCCTTGTCATCACGGGCAGAGTTGGGATACTGAACGCTCTTTTCAATATCTTTAATTGTGATAAGTCCTTTAAGACTGCCGTCCTTGCCGACAATCGGGAGCTTTTCGATTCTGTGCTCACGGAGAATCTGCTGAGCCTGCTTAAGAGTTGTGCCGACAGGAGCGGTAACAAGGTTTTCATGCGTCATAACAGCAGAAATCGGCTGTGCAAAATCGGAGCCTGTCATAAAACGCATATCACGGTTTGTAATAATGCCGACAAGCTTGCCGTCACGGCAAATCGGAACACCTGAAATTTTGTACTTACCCATAAGCTCATCCGCATCTCTTACTGTGTTCTCGGGAGAAAGGAAGAACGGATTAACGATAACACCGTTTTCACTTCTCTTTACTCTGTCAACCTGATCTGCCTGCTTTTCAATTGACATATTCTTATGAATAATACCAACGCCGCCCTCACGAGCCATGGCAATTGCCATATCTGTTTCGGTAACGGTATCCATAGCGGCAGTCATAAGCGGAGTATTAAGCTTGATTGTCTTGGTAAGATGAGTTGAAACATCAACATTCTTGGGTTCAACATCTGATTCGCCCGGAATAAGGAGAACATCGTCGAATGTAAGACCCTTCTTGCCAAATTTTTCGTCATAACTTGTATTCAGCATATTATTCCTCCATACTACAAAATTCGATTTTTATTGTTACCTATTATTATAACAAATCGACCTGTGATTATCAAGACAGAAAAAGTTTTTTTAAACAAAAAATTTGTAATTCATTTTTCTGTATTGACAATATGTTCCGTAAATTATAAAATAGTATTGTATTGCCTGTTTTACTGAATATTTGCTTTATTTCGGTTACCGTGACAGGCTTATTATGTGATAACAGAGGTATAAAATGAACATAACAAAACAGATTTTCAAAAAAAGCGTTTTAGTCGGTACAATCGCTCTTTCGATTGCAGTATTTGCAGGATGTTCCGACTCGGCAAATTCTTCAACAGCTGATACCACAAAACCCACTGAAGCTCAGACAACCGTACAGGCTACTGAAGGCACTGCAAAATCCGGTACGACGAATGAATCGTTTGACTTAAAATCATTGCATACCTGCAAAGAAAATGACGAAGATGACCTTGTAGGCACATGGCAGATAACCTCGGGCGAGGGTTCGCAGTATGCAAGCTTTTACTATATGTTTAACGGCGAGGGCAAGTCTATACTCATCAGCGGAACTTCGGGATATTTCGGCAAATACAGCTACGATACCGATGATGACAACAATCCGACATTTACCACAAAGCTTGTTTTCGGACTGAACGGAACTTACACCTACAAGCTTTCAGATGACAAAAAAACTGCCGAGCTGACAAATACGGATACAAAGGCGGTTTCAACGCTCAAGAAAACAGATGATCCCGACTTTATTCCCACCCCCGACAAAGACGCATCAATTGATGATAAGCTTGTAGGCTGTTGGAAATCAGAAAGCGGTGAGTATCTCTGCTTTGACGAGAGCGGAATTATGTATCAGAATCTTTTTGACTATATGTTTGCATATTCAAACTACACGGCAAGCGAAGGTAAAATTGTTTCAACATACACAACCTCCGACCAAAAAACAACAGATAAATACACATACTCTGTTGACGGCGACACTCTTACACTCAACAATGACACATACTCAAGAATTTCTTTCAGCGATTTAAAGTGATGAATCGCCGTTGATTCAATGTTGAAAATTTTTCGTATTTTCTTAACATCATAACAACAATCCCCGAACACAAAAATGTTCGGGGATTTCTAATTTTCAGAAAGTTATTAACATCTTATCCATACGGTCTTAAAAAGTCAGAAGGCGGAAGATTTCTCACAACTCCGAAAACGAGCAGTATTCCTATAAGCACAAATGTCAGAACCGTGTCAAATTTTTTCAAAGTAAGTCTGCCGTACCTTATGTAGCCGTAAAGCATTTTTCCGAGCAGATACAGAATGAACGGTGAGATTACAAACAAAACCTGATTGCACTCAAAAGCACCCTTAAAATCAAGCCTTACAATATGAGTCAACATTCCCGTAACACCGCAGCCGGGGCAATAAAGTCCCGTTATCTTTCGGAATACACACGGAATTGCAAAATCGGTAAACGAAACAATTAAATAATATAAAACACCGGCTGCGACCAAAAAAATCGCAGCCGTTGAAAATTTTAATAATCTTTTTTTCATTGATTACTGTGGAGGAAGCATCTTGTTAAGCTCACTCTGCATAAGAGCATAAGCAACAATGCTAAGACCAAAGATTGAAAGAACAAGATAAATTACAGATGCACTTGTATCAACCATAATGCCTCTCTGCATCTTTGCTTCATTGAGCTTTTCGCCCTGCTTGTAGCACCAGTAATAACCGTAAATACCGCAAGTTACAAGTGTGAGCAAGAATACAACTCCGCCTGATGTGCCATCCTGCTGATGACCCGAAACATAGTTTGTTTCGTCATTAAGCATGATAAGCCAGTAAATTCCGTAAATACCGCAAGTGATGATTGAAAGAAGAATTGCAATACCTACACTTCTCTGTTTCATAATAATTACCTCCGTTAACCTCTTTCAAGGGATTTTAGCAAGGTAAATTATACCATTAGTACGGTATAATGTCAATATAATTTTGTTTTGATATTTGCTATAGTTTGCTGATTTTTGTAAGAGCACAGTATGTTGATTACTTGATAACCTCCATACCGCCCATGTAAGGACGAAGAGCCTCAGGAATCCTGATTGTGCCGTCTTCGTTAAGGTTGTTCTCAAGGAACGCAATGAGCATTCTCGGAGGTGCAACAACCGTGTTGTTAAGAGTATGTGCAAAGTATTTCTTGCCGTCCTCGCCTGTAACTCTGATTTTAAGGCGGCGAGCCTGTGCGTCACCGAGGTTTGAACATGAACCAACCTCAAAATATTTCTTCTGACGAGGTGACCAGGCTTCAACATCAAGTGAACGAACCTTGAGGTCAG
>OGEP01000900.1_pt1 | contig 37436 bp, 54 predicted proteins | sample 1570721 | NCBI WGS metagenome assembly OGEP01 (sample SAMEA2582131, study PRJEB24529) | metagenome | biome: Human gut stool | place: China | collected 2011 | reverse complement strand
GGTAGTCGCCAGCGCGGGCGTATGAACGTCCCCGGTTTCCAGCACCCTGGCGTCGGACGCGTAGTTGACCAGTTTTTTGGTCACCTGTCCCGCCGGCTGGTAATCGGCGCCGTAACTGAGGTTCACCCGGATCTTGGCAACGCCCCTTTTGAGCGACACGTCGATGTTCTTATTGGCTTTCGTACCGTCGTTGAGTACCGTCGCGATCGACTTACCGTCCATCAGCAGATCGGTCTGCACCGCATCGGGATTCAAAGCCTGGGCAACGACCGCCGCTTTCAGCTCCGCGAGGGACATCGCCCCTGCGGCGGCCGTACCCGCATTCGCCACGACATAAACCGAATACCCGGTATTTTCCGCGAATGCGCTCCGGTTCTTCGAAATGCCGTACCGGGTCATTCCGTCGACCGGCACGATGCGTTGGTAATGGGCGCAGGCGTCTTCTCCCTCTTTGTAGATAAATACGTCGAGGGTCGAAATCTTATTTTCGTTCAGCGCCTTCTCGCCGTCTTCGGTCGCCTTCGTCCCCCCCTCTACCGACAGCAAGACCTGAAGCGTCAGGTTATTGCCGTCCGGGGCGGAGCCGTCCGGATCTTTCTGGCACGATGCGGCGAAGAGCAGGACGGCCAGCGAAAAGATCGATCGTATGATATGCTTTGAAATCATGACTCTATTATTGTATTTGTTTGATCAGAATGTCGGTTTCGGTTCCCGGGTATTTCCGGCCTTCGGCGAAGCTGCCTCCCGCGTTATCGGGATTGATCTTCGCTTTTTTACCGTCGATCGAGATATAGAACTGCGTCTCGCGTTCGACGTTCGGGGTAAAACTCTTGGCCGGCACGATCCGTACCGAGTAGGAATCGGCCCGGGTTATCCCCTGCGAAACGTAGCCGCCTTCGGACAGCAGCTTGAAATCGTGCCCGTTGGTCAGGTTGGCCGCCCATACCGCTCCGTCGGGAGCCGCGAGCTTAAAATCGTAGGTAGCCGGGGCGGACTGCGAAACCTGTCCGTAATTCGCTCCGTAATCCACTCCCGAAAAGGCGAACGCGAGTTCGTCGTAAGTAATCGAAGAAAGCTCCGTGTCCCATTTCAGGACGTCCACGCGCAGGAACAACAGGTCGTTCGGCGCTCCGACAACCGCTTTGACCCGGTAAATCCGGTTGCGTTCCAAGTCGTAAAATCCCGCGGTATTCTTCAGATCGCCGCGATAAGTTACCGGGGCCCCGTTGTCTTTCACATTCACCAACAGGTACGGGGTAGACGCGTCGTCCGGCGCGGCTCCCGACGGATCTTCTTCGCCGGAAATATTCTGATAACTGTAAAACGACTTTTCGGCGTCGGACGGTTTCAGCGCCGCATAGTCCGCATCGTCCGGAACCACGTCGAGGTATCCCGCCGCAGCGGGCGTATAGGTCTCCGTCCGGCGAATATCGCCTCCCGGCATCGCCTTGCTCTGATACTGAGCGTTGCTTGAAAACATGCATGTCGACGCGTCCGACGAGTCTCTCCATTTCGACCGAAGCGTTGACGGCAGTTCCCGACATCGTCGTCGCCGTTTTGCCGATCATTGCGATGTCATCCGCCGAGAAAGACGAGGAAACTATTTCCAGCGCATCGAGCGTCGATTTGGGCGTATTCTCGTCGATGGTCACCGCCTGTCCGTTCGCCGTAAAGTTTTTTCCGGCATAGTTGGCGACGGCATAGATCGCTTTCTTGTCTTTGGTCACCCTGACCGACCGGACATAGCTGTTCGCAGCCGATTCCGGCGTAAAACCCGTTACCAACTCGGAAAATTCCAGATCGCCGTTGTCATGGTTGAATATGTACACGGCCAGACTGGTAAATTCGTCTTCGCCGGTGAGGGCGAGATCGCCGTTTCCGTTGCGGGTAAGAAGGGACAATGCCAGGCTGGCGTCCATTCCCGCCGGATCGTCCCCGGCGGTCTTGCTGCACGACAGCATCTGCACGGAGACGGCGAACAACAGAATGATTCTGGCTATCTTATACTTTTGCATGGATTCCTATTTTTGTATCGGATCGATGTCCTCTTCCTCCCAGGGAGCGACTTCTACCGAAGTATTGTTAAACCGGAAGCGTATGGCTATTTCCGCCTCGTCCTTGTCTTCGACGGAGATAGCGTGCTCGTTCATAAAATCCGCCAGTTCGACGGTTTTATAGCAAATCTCGCCGCCGCTGTTCGACAGTTTTAGCCGTATATCGTTATCGTTCAAAAAACGAAAGGCGTTTACGCGTGCAACGTAGTCCCCCGTTTCCGCATCGTATGCGAGCTGAGCGCGGTAAACGCTTTTCAGAGCCGAGGCGCTCGCTCCGTCGAAACCCATCTGCGGATGCAGGTTCACGATATCCACCTCGATCGGCGCCGTTGCGCGGGTGGCGGGCGCCGCCGCCCCCGTAACATGCACGTGCAGCGGAATGTGTGCCTGATCGAACAGCAATTCTTCGTCCCTGAACTGACTTTGCACGACCGTTATCTTTTTGGTCGCGAAGTACACCCGGTCGTTTTCATGGTGTATAATGGGATCTCCCGCATAGTACGCGGCCGATCCCAGCACGGCCTTCGACAGTTGCTCGGCATCGTGTATTTCCGTCCCGTCGGTCAGGTTCGTCCATGCCACCAGGGAGTAATTTCCATCGGGCAGATTCAGGTTCACACCCTTGTGTGCCTGTAAGTCGGCGCCGCTTTTGGTGCGCCTCGCGACCAGGTTTCCGTCGCTGTCGTAGACGAACAGGGTCACGTTGTCCGATTTTTCGAGGAAGCGGCATTGTCCCGGAACGTCGCCGTAATAGTAAAACGATATCCGCGTACGCTCGCAGTCCAATCCGGAGCCGTCGTCACGGATACACCCCGATAGTGCAAAAACCCAAAACAGGACAATTATGTAATTGTATCCTTTCATTTCACTCGGTCGATTAGCTGTATCTTTTTCGTAAAAAGGGGGGAGGCCCGTCCTCCCCCCGCATTCAATTAAAGGATTACTACAACTGCTGGAACTCGGGATCGATGTTCTCTTCCTGCCAGTCGGCGATAGTAATGGTAAGGGTGATGTTATACGCGACCGGATTGAGATCGGTGTGCATGAACTGAGGTTTGATCTCGATGTTCACATTGTAGATCTTACCCGCTTCGAACGTTACGTTCCCCGAGGCGGTCGTATAATTCACCACGTTGGCAAACTTGGACAGCGGCAGCAATCTCGGATTGTAGGCGTCTTCGTCGTCGCTCGTAATGTCGGTAGCCGATACATTGGCCAGGCTGAAGTGCAGATACGGAGTCTGTCCGGGGAAGAAGTTGAACGCGAAACACTTCTTGGCGTCGGGATCGGTCGGATCGTTGAATTCGTCCAGGTCGTAAGCCGCATACGCGCCGGAGCTCCACTGGTTATAGCTTGCATAGGTCGCTTCGTCCGTTTGGGCGGCGTCCGAGCCGAAAAGCCATTTACCCTCGGTCGCTCTTTCGAAAGCGGTCGTATTGGTCATCAGCGACGCAGCCACGGCTGCTCCGTTGTATTGCTTGTAGAAGTTGTTGAAGTAAACTCCCAGCAGATCGCCGGTCAGACCTTCCCACTCTACGAGAGCCGATTTTCCGTTGGAAGTGTTGGTCACCGTTTCGCTTCCGCTCTCGACGAAGGATACCTTTTTAACCTGGATACGGGCCATCACCGATTTGATCGTAACGGTGCCGGTAAACGTATACACGTTCTCGTCGTTCACATTCTCTACGTTCACGTCGAATGCCGACAGCGCCCCTGTCCCGGCAAAAAGCACTTTGGAACCTTGTTGCTGGCTGTAAGCGGCCGCAACGGTCACTTTGTCGCCCACCCCGCCGGTAACGTAAGTTTCCGATCCTTTTTTATAATTGCCGTAAACGGCCAGGTCGGAGGCTTCGGTTCCCACATTCGGAATGAGGAGTCCCACATCGGTCAGCTTGTCCCAATCCGAATCGGCTGTCAGGTCTTTGTCGACCTCTACTTTTTTCAAAATCGTACCCGCCGAGTTCGTTACGAAAATGGCGATGTTGTCAGCTTGAGTCTGTAGCCGTATTTGAATTTCTTGTATCATGGAAATATCGGTTTATATCCTATTCACTCTGTTTCATGATATAATTTAATAAAGGGGGGGCATAATATGAAAACGTCTGAACTCAATGATATTTACCCAGGTGTTGATGATTTTTTTGCGGCGCAGAAAGATTATCTAGAGAAATTTGGTGAAAAATCATTGAGTCATACGATATATGATGACCCGTTGCGGCCAGAATGTATTAACTTCGAAGATGCTACCAGAAGACTTCGGCGTGCCATACAAAGAAATGAACCTGTCGAACAAATCCCTGATGAAATTTTGGATGGCATTGTTTTCTAAGAAAATATAAGGGGTTCCATGTGGGGGGATTCGTCAATATGATAGGGTTATCTTGTTCATACATATAGCTTAGAAGGAGAGAAAGAACACAATGAATAAAAGAATGCAATTACTCGTTGCAATTTTAGCCGTATTAAGTTGGATTCGAGTCTACTTTTCGCAGGATGCCTTGTCGGTAGCGGCTTCTGTCGTTATCACAGTAGTGCTGATTTACATAGTAATGAAAAAGAGGTGATATAATGAGCACATTAGATGATATTATGACCGCGAAAGAAGCGGCCGAACGTTGGGGATTGGCCCCTATTACTGTTAGACAAGCCTGCACGGGATATAAAAAAGCTCCACCTAGATTTACCGCTACAGAAGCCAGAAAATCAGCAGGGACTTGGCTTGTAACGCATGACGGAATGGAACGCCTTTTTGGGCCAGAAAAAAGTATGTGAACTCAATTCATAATATAAGGAGATTAAGTAATGACCATTCCTGCATACCATGAATTTTATAGAGCTGTTTTAGATACGACAAAACAAAATTTGGCATATTATGAAGGCTTGTTGCAAAATATGCAAAGGGGAGAATAGATATGTCAAAGGGTTATTATAAGGTTGTAGAAGATTTTCAGGTAAAAGATGCTCGTATCTTAGTTTTAGATAGGGACTATGAATACGATGGTGGTTCCAAACTAAAGATTCGTGGGAAGATATACCAATTTATTCCTAATTCGGTGCGGCGGTGGATTGTTATAAAAAGCAACGAATCATTCGCCGGAGAAAAAATTGAATTTGTATAATTGAATTAAGCACTTGCAGAGAGGTGAGTGCTTTTTTCATTCCCAGAACAGGAGATTGCCATGCATTTAGACTGGGACAACAAGGCCCCACGGAAGGCGGGGCCGCTTAAACAAGTTCATCATTTCAACGTCTGAATAATCAGGCGCTTTTTTTATCACATCGGCCTGCCGTCAAAAAATCGTCAAAAATACGCGGCCAGCGGCCGTATGCGTAGGGGCCGGCCCGGTCAGGGCGGCCCGCTGCGAGATTCGATTACAGCCCATTCGGGTGTAATGGCAGGTCTTTAAGAACCACGAATCACTAACCACGAGTCACGGCTTTTTTCGGACTCAGATGCGGCTACGCCGCGACAGACTCAAACTAACAACGACGCTTCGGGAAGCCCTCAGCGCGTAGCGGGCCGCCCGCCGCGTCTGTTCGTTCTGGAAACGGTCTTGCACCTCCCGATGGTCGATACCTGGCGTTCAGAAAGGCTTTGGGACGTCCCCTACGGTATCGCATGTAGGCGATAATATAGCATCAATGCTTACTGATTACCAAAAAAATACACGGCCATTGGCCGAATTGTAGGGGCTTCCCGTAGGAAGACCGCCAGAGATATTCGACTACAGCCCATTCGGGGATAATAACAGGATTTTACGATGGATACGAAAATGGAGATGTCGTCAGTTTGAGTGTCTGCCGCCGCGTTGCGGCATCGGAGTCCGGGTGGCCTGCGGGCTGTGAACTGCGGCCAGCGTCCTTCATTTCCCCTAAATCTACTGGAAACAGTTGCAAAATAGGCGCTAATCACGGTATAATGTGATATTAAACACATTTGCCCAATTAACCCGCATGGTTAAGCCATTCTTGTTTAAAACGGCAAAAATTCGTCAAAAATTTCTACGCAAAAATTTTTTCAATCGACTGCGCGGCTTTCCGTCTCATGTCGTCTGTGTAATCCACGTAGACATTTAAAACGGTACTAACCGTGTCTCCCAGGAGAGCTGACACTGTCTTGATGTCGGTGCCATGGGCCAGCAGCATGGTCGCATAGGTATGGCGTAAGCTATGGATAGAGGCATCCGGGACGACTTTCTTTATATACCCGTCCAAGGTTCTGTGTAGCAGCTTGGGTGGGATTAACTGTCCACTTATTTGCCGGGGCTCGGTATGGCGATATGCTAACAAGATTTGCCACAGCTTTGCCGGAATCGGGATGACCCGATGACCGGCGGCCCCGTTTTTGATGTTCATGATTCCGCGTTTCCCATGTCCTATCCGGCCATATTGCTTCGTGACACTGACCTGGCGGTTTTTCAAATCTATATCATCCCAGGTCAGTCCCATGATTTCCCCTAAGCGCATCCCTGTATATCCGGCAATGGCACAAATAACATAGTACTTCATCGGCCGGGTCTTCATGTTTTCCATGAGCCGGTCAAATTCTTTCTGCGTCAGCGCCCGGATCTTGTGCCGGCGGTTCAGCTTCCTGGGTTTCAAGTGGATGGCTGGGTTATCCTGCCGGAGATGGTAGGGCTCGACAGCGTAGGACAGGACCATCTTGAGGCAGGTAACATAGAGCTGGTAGCTGGCGTCAGCACACTGCCAGTTGTTCATCGCTTGCTGGATGTCCAGATAGGTGATCTTACGGACTGGCATGGCCAGAAGCTTCGGGCCGTAATTCTTTAGTGCGTAGCGATAGGCCAGGACGGAGTTATACGTCAGGTTGCGGCTGCGGAAAACGTATTCGGCAAATTCGGCCAGGGAGATGTCGACGAGCTCCGGCGCGATTGGCTGGCTCTTCATCGCATCGAGTACGTCGGCCAGCAGCTTTTCGCCGGCGGCTTTGGCCGCTTTCTTGGTGGCCAGCCCCTGGCGTGACTTCTGCTTCCAGCGTCCCGCCTGGTCTTTGTACGACAAGATGACCTGCCAGCCGCGGTCTTTTTCGCGGTACGAAAAATGATAGGTTAAATCAGTCATAAAAATAACCTCCTTTGCGTAAAGGGAGGCTGATGTGATATACTGATAGCGTAAATCAGCCCCGTAGTCGTGTGTGTAGATTTACAGCGCCGTAGGTGTTCCAGCACCTGCGGCATATCCCGGCATCGTGTTCCAGCACGGTCCCGGGATTTTTCTGTTTTTATCTTGTTTGGTCAAGAACAGGTGTCATAAAATAAAAAAATAAATAGTTGCATTTTCCCGCTTTTTTGATATAATAACTATAAAGTCAACTTGTGAAGGGTAAGGCTGGGTTCCCGAATGGGAGTAGGCGGTTACGCTTAGAATTCCTTTGCCCCTGGGGTTGGCTTATTTTTTTGCAATATTATTTTTTAGATTCTGAATAATATGTTCAGGGTCTTTTTTTATTTCTGAAACAATTAATTCAATAGCTGCTTCACTATAGGTGAATAACGTTTGGGTACTTCTGTCATACTTATAACAGTACTTTGGATTTTCTTTAATCTGATAGAATCTTACTATAAGGTCAAAATGACTAGTATTAAACGTGTGATATTTTTCGTCAGAAGGAGCTTTTGTGGGATTTATGAAATTAATATGACCACTTTTCAATCGTTTATTGATTAGATCGATACACTTAGCCCGACGATAGGGACAGGACCTTTGCATATCCTTAGTCTCTTTTAAAATAAAGGCAGCTTTTTCAGCGTCTTTAGTGATTCTTATGGAAGCCGTAGCTAAATCAGTTTTCTTTGTAATATAGATATCGTGCTTTATCAGGACTGCATATTTATCGTTCCCCTCAGCTGGCATTGAATCATTAATGCGTTTGACCGTCTGCAGCAGCTTTACGGCAATTGGTTCTGGGTATCGAGCCTGTATTTCTTCCGGGTTGATTGGGGAAAGCTTTACAGATAATGTCAGAAAGTTTGCTGGGATATTTTCTGTAATATCAATTTTGAAGAATTCGAGCATCTTGTTGGAATAATTCAAAATACAAGACTGGAAAAACGGGACGTATATTTGTTCATACTCTGAAGTAATGAAATGGGTGCTGGTATTACGGAGCTCGATGATTTGTTCCAGGTTCATTCGCAAAGGATCCTTTTTATTAGTAAATACCTTTTCAATACAGTTAGATAGCGAAATGGTACGTTTTCTATCGTCTGAATAATATATACTGCGTTCACCTTTAGTCTGGATAAGATATGCTTTTAACATCAGTTCCCAGGCGTTACATATAAAGAAGGAAAAACCTTCGACTCTATATTTGATAGTGGGCTTGTTATACAATTCTATGGCTACGATAAAAGCTTCCTTGCTTTTTTCAATAAGTTTTTCTTCTAAATTTTCTATTCTTTCATTCATGAGAAAACATCCTTTCCTATATTACATTTTTCCCCGAAGCTCAACGACTCTGCCGAGGATACGGACTGGAAGGTCGGCGATTTCTTTGTTGGAGTAGAAATGGGGCTCGTACACGCTGGTGTTGGTGGCGATGAGGGTAATTCCTTCGGGCTGTTTCTTGACGCGCTTTACGGTGGCCTCATCGCCATTCACGAGGACGATGGCGACGTCTCCGCTGTCTACGTCATCCTGCCGGCGGACAATGACGACGTCGCCTTCCATCATCCGCGGTTCCATCGAGTGGCCGCGGATTTTTAGTGCAAAAAATTCGCCCGTTGCGGCGAGCTCCGGGGTGATTTCTTCGTAGTCAAGTATCTCTTCCACGGCTTCGATGGGGATGCCGGCAACGACTCTGCCCAGGACCGGGATGCGGACGCCTTTTTTATCTCTGGGTTGTGCAGTAACCCCTTTTAACAGATAGTCCGTTGTGACATGAAAGAAATCAGCTAGTGCGACAGCTTCATCATCCCTCAAAGGGCGTTTCCCTAACTCAATCCTATTAAGGACTATACGGTTCATTCCTATAGCAGCCGCAACTTCTTTTTGTTGTAAATCTCGTTCTTTTCTCAGTTTCGTAATTCTTTGTCCAGATGTCATTTTTATCACCTCTGATTATTTACAATTTGTAACTTGATTTAATTATAATAGTTACAAATTGTAAAATCAATTAAAGTTATAAATCATAACTAATTATATTGACAAGTTACGTTTTGTAAATTATAATAATGACATAGAAAGTTACAAAAACGTAACTACATAAAGGAGGTGATACCATGCCGAAGGTTAATCTCAAATTCATTAAAAAGAGAAGAAAAGAGCTTCATATTACTCAGGCTCAAATGGCTACTGCGTTAGGCCTTAGTTCGTCTTCTGGGTATAATCACTATGAAAACGGTAATCGCCGCTTCACTGCCAATCTTATGCCAATGATGGCAAAAATACTTCAGTGCAGTATAGAAAATCTGTACACTTAATTTTTTACCCATTTGAGTTACAAAATATAACTTATAAAAATGGAGGCGAACAGAATGAAAAAAGAAAAAAGTGGGACGGTTTACGTCTTAAGTATTGATTTAAACAAACAAAAATACTACGTAATGGACCTGGAAGGGAGCTTATCACGTAGTATCTCTGATAGCATGCTGTTTCTTTATGAAAGTATAGCGGAATCGTATGCTGGCCCTATCGAACACCTTATCGAAGAAAAAACAGAAGAAATTGCAACTATTCGTGTTATCAAGTTGCCTTTATCTCGTGTTATTCCGGGAACTTGGCAGGATGATGTCGAAGAAAAGGCCACCAAGCTGGCACTTGATGACCTTTCCTGTGAATCAATTGAACAATTAGCTAATCATTTGCATAAAGCTTTAGAGAGCACCTTGAAGAGTAATTCTTGATTTAGCTTAGCACTTAATTGAAACGCTCCGAGGATAGTGGATTCAAGCGAAGTTTTTCCGGATGCATTCAATAATATCGCTTTAACTTTTGATTCATCATACGAAGCCATTATCTCTGCTTGTGCTTCAGCAAAAATTTCTTTTAATTCTTTCTCAGTCATAGTAATCACCTCCTTCCGTACTCATCATAGCATGGTTCAACGGAGGGGGGAAGGAATAAAGGAGGGACTAAATATGAATGAAGTTTTGAATATCAACAACGTCCGCGGATACCTGGACAAGGAAACGGGGACGGCCTATCTGAATGCCGAAGACGTGGCACGAGGATTTGGATTTGTTCACAAACAAACCGTGAACGGAACCACCTACACCCACATTCGTTGGTCCACGGTAAATAACTATTTAGCAGAATTTGGTTTTTGCCAACGAGTTGGCAAAGACGATTTTCTCCCGGAAAACATGGTGTACCGGCTGGGATTCAAAGCCAGCAACGAAGCGGCGCAGAAGTTCCAGGCAGTCCTGGCCGACGAAGTGCTTCCGGCTATCCGCCGGCACGGTGCATACCTGACACCGGAAAAGGTGGAAGAAGTGCTGCTGAATCCGGATACGCTAATCAAGCTGGCTACGGAGCTCAAGGCCGAACGGGAGGCCCGGAAGAACGCCGAGCTGGAAGCCGCCAGTGCCAAGCAGCTCATCGGAGAGCTGAAGCCGAAAGCCGATTATACAGACCGCATCCTTTCCAGTAAAGGGACCGTACCGACTACGGCTATTGCCAAAGACTACGGGATGAGCGCCAAGGCATTGAACCAGAAACTCCATGAACTCCGGGTCATCTACCGGATGGGGTCGCAATGGTTCCTGTATGCCAAATACCAGGCGCGGGGCTATACCCACAGCAAGACCTTCGACTTCAAGCACAGCGATGGCCGCCCGGACTGCAAGATGCAGACCGAATGGACCCAGAAAGGACGCCTCTTCCTGTATCAGCTCCTCAAGAAACATGGGGTTCTGCCCATGATCGAACGAGATGATCAGGAAGCGGGGCACTAGGAGGCGGCATGGATGATCATGAAAAAAATACTCTCCTGGTTAAGAAACAAGAGAGTATCAAATGAACCGGCAGGGATTTTCTGGATTCATTATAGCATGACGGGGAATAGAAAATGTAGATGTGATTGAAAGGAGGGTTCCCTATGAAGCCGGTTATTTCGATCACTGAATTGATGGAACGCTGGGGGCTTTGCCGTACCGCCGTCACCAAAATGGAGCAGGACGGCCTGCTGAAGCGGCTCAAGCTCCCTGGGGTCAAGTACAGCATGAAAAATATCCTTGAACTCGAAGGCATAGACTCATCTGATTGGACGCACAGCCCCTTTGAATGGCGGCGGCTCCAAGATGAGCTGGCACGTACTCAGAAAGAGCTGGAACGGTGCCGGACCTTCATTAGCCGATTGTCGGCTGATATGAGCCAGTTTGAATACGAAGAAAGGAGGGATTCACATGAAGACAATGAAGATTTACGAGCATGGACAGACAGAGCCAAAGCGTAAGCCGCGCTTCCGGATGATCCGGACGGGACTGGCTATCATGGCCGCCTTCGGGGTCGGGCTGTATCTCGGCAGCACGACGCCATGGTCCCAGGCCGAAACCGTTGCCAACGATACAGCCATCATCCACATCGTGGATGAAGGGGAAACCCTTTGGCAGATTGCCGGACCCGTTGCGGATCGGAGCGGACAAGACATCCGCGAAGTAATTTATGAAATCCAAATCAATAATGATTTGGGCCCGAACCCGACACTGAAACCAGGCCAGCGCCTGGTCATCCGCTACTAAAAATGGCCGCTGCCTGAGCTACCAGACAACGGCCACATACAAAAACACTCACCATTATTATACCCGAAAAAGGAGAGAAAAACTATGACGAATCAAAAGATTGAAGCCCAATTCTACGAAAAGTGCAGAGATCTACAAGATTTCGCCAAGAGAAATGGCTATACCAACTTAATTGTATTTACTCCTAAAATCGATATCGAAAAGGTTCAGCAGCAGGGGAAGGGAAAAGGACGAACAACGCCGTCTGTATCGGTAAACGGAAACCTTTTGGAAGTCTACTGCATGATGTACGCGGTCTTGATTAGTATGGCGGACAATACCAGCCTGCCGCTGAATACCCTCATCGACGAATTTAGCCGGTTCTGCTATGAACGTGATTTCCGCACTATAGAAAGGAGCTGATTTTATGAAGCTAATTCAACTACACCTGGAAAACTTTCGGGGCATCAAAGAATTAGATCTGAAATTCGACGGCCAAAATGCCGCTATCTATGGCGCCAACGGTTCCGGAAAGACCACCGTGGCCAACGCCATTATTTGGACCCTCTTGGATATGCCGGCGACGGGGGAGAAAGACTTCAATCCGAAGACTGTTGGGGCGCACGACCTGCACCATGTTGCAGAACTGACGGCCCAGGCCGATGACGGCTCCCTTCACACGCTGCGAAAAGACTTCTTCGAAGTGTGGACGCGGAAAAAGGGAGCGCAGAACAAAGAATTTTCCGGTCACCGGACGGAATATAACATCAACGGCATCCCATTTAAAAAGGGCGCCTACAACAAAGCGGTTGAGCGCCTCTGCGGGACCTCGCTGGAGAACGTCAAAAAGATGATGGTCTCAGGCCATTTCTTGGATGATCTGAGCGTCGATGAACGCCGGCAGACATTGTTCGATATTTGTGGCGATGTCAGCGACGAAGAAGTCATGCAGGCCGAAGGGCTGGAAGACCTGCCATCTTTCCTGTCCATCCCAGGGACAGATGGGCAGACCTATGATACGGCGGAATATTTGAAGATGGCCAAGGCACAGCGCACGCAGCTGAATAAAGACCTGACGCTTATCCCGACGCGAATCGACGAAGTCGATAAAAGCATCCGGACAGGGCCCCCGGTTCCGGCAGAAGAAGTGGAAACGTATCGGGCAGACTTGGTCAGCAAGCACAAAGCCGTTGCTTTGGAGCTCAATACCATGATGAGTCAGTCGGGCAAGGCCCAGGCCATTGCTGCGGCAAAGGCCGCTTTCTCGGATGCGGCCCGGGCGTATGATGAGAAAATTCACCAGCAGAACGCCGGGACGTATCAAAAGTTAGAGGCCATGGCCGCAAAGCGCCGCGAACTGTCTGGCCGGGAAGAAGATTTGCTCAATCAAATAAAATCGCTGGAAAAGGAACATGACAGGCTCTACGACATGCGTAATGACCTGCTAAAAGCCTATGCCAATGTCGATGCCCGGCAATGGGACACGGACCTGGAAGTATGCCCGACGTGTCATCGGGAGCTTCCGCCGGAACAGATTGCCCAGCTGAGAGATGAATTCAACCAGAAAAAGAGCCGGGAAAAAGAAGCTATCAACGAAAAAGGCCAGCAGTGCAGTAAGACGAAGCTGTCGGAGCTGGAACAAAAAATCCTGCCTTTGTCCGAATCGCACAAAGCGGTAAAAGCGGAGCTGGCCCAGCTGATGAAAGAATCGAATCAGCTGAATCAGTCGCTGTATAAGTTCCCACGCTTTGAGGAAACAGATGAAGCCAAAGCCCTGCAGGTAAAAATCAAAGACGCCGAATCCGCAGAAGACGTCACGGCAACGGAAGCGTATCAGAATCTGAGCCGCCAGGCGGCAGAATTAACCGATAAAATCCGCCATGCCGATGTGACCTTAGCTGATATCCGGGCCAATGATAATGGCCGGGAACGGTTACGGGAACTGCGTCAGCAGCAGACGGACACGGCAGCCAGCCTGGAGCATGTAGAATATGGCATCCACCTGGTCGAAGAATTCTCGCGGAAAAAGGCGGCTATGATAACTGACAAAATCAACGCCCGATTCAAAAATGTCCGTTTCGTACTCTTTGAGGATCAGATTAATGGCGGGCTGAAAGAAATCTGCGAACCGACCATCCAGAACGACGCTGGACAATGGGTTCCATATAAAGCGGCCAATACGGCCGCCAGGGTGAACGCTGAACTGGAAATCATCAGCGTACTGAATGATTTCTATCACACAAACCTTCCAGTCCTCATCGACCGGGCCGAAAGCATCAGCCATCCAGCGGCTATCCCACAGCAGACTATCCGGCTCATCGTATCGCCGGAAGACAATACTTTGCGATTAAACAAGGAGGATTAATCATGGCAGAATTAACAACTACACAGAACAACTCAATGGTTACGCCGGGCTTCTCGAGCCTGGCCGGGTTTGAAACCCTGCAGCGCATGGCACATCTTTTTAATGAATCCACGCTGGTACCTAAACAGTTCCAGGGCAAGCAGAATTTCGGAAACTGCGTCATCGCGCTGAATATGGCCCAGCGGCTCAATGCCGACCCGCTGATGGTCATGCAGAACCTGTATGTCGTATATGGCAACCCTTCCTGGTCGGCTAAATTCCTGATTGCCATGTTCAATCAGTGCGGCCGATTCAGTTCCATCCATTACGAAGAAGTCGGAAAACCCGGCACTGACGGCTGGGGATGCCGCGCCTGGGCCGCAGAAATCGCCACTGGCGAACGCGTAGAAGGCCCTATCATCACGATTGGCCTGGCCAAGAAAGAAGGCTGGTACGACAAATCGGGCAGTAAGTGGCAGACGATGCCGCAGCAGATGCTCCGCTACCGTGCAGCCGCCTGGTTCATCCGGACGACGGCACCGGAATTATCCATGGGGCTGCCGACCCGCGACGAAGCCATCGACATCGGCTCAGAAACACTGGGCGTCGAAGAAGCCCAGGAAGCGATGGACCAGGAAATAGCCGCCCAGGCCAATAAGACGCCGCTGCCCATCGACGTCCGGAAGGACGTCCCGCAAGACATCCCGGCCACTGCAGCCACCAAACAACCCGAACCGGAACGGGTACAGGGGCCGACCTTTTAGATGAAGATTGATGTTCTCGCATCCGGGAGCACGGGTAACTGCTATCGCATCAGTGATGGCGTGAATTCCCTGCTTCTGGAATGCGGGATACCCTTCACCTGGATCCAGCGCGGATGCCACTATTTTACCAGTAGTATTTCCGGTTGCCTGGTAACGCACCGCCATGGAGACCATGCCCGATGTGCCGCCGAAGTCATCCGCCGTGGAATACCTGTTTATGGGCCCGAAGATGTCGCTAAGCAATATCCCGGGACCAGAGTTCTGGAGCCGCTGAAGCGGTATGAAATCAACTCGTTCGAGGTCATCCCTATCAGCGTATCACACGACGTGCCGTGCTATGCCTATGTCGTGTATTCGGAGGCTACCCGGGAGACCTTGGCGTATATCACGGATACGCCATACCTGCCCAATACCATTCCTGGCATCAATTACTTGATGATAGAGGCCAACCACAGCCGAAAACTGCTGCGGGACCATGCTGCGCAAGGACTCGTGCAGCGATACCTAGCAGAGCGGATTGTAAAGACCCATATGAGCATCGAATCGGTCGTAGAGCTCATCAAGAGCAATGACATGACCCAGTGTAAGCAGATACACCTGCTCCATCTCAGCGCGGCAAACAGCGACGCTGCTGCGTTTAAAGACAAAGTCGAGAAGCTGACGGGGGCCGAGGTGTATGTATATTAGGAGGAAACACTATGAGTAAGGGAATTCAGATTGACCGCGTGAAATACTTTGAAAAAGATGGCAAAATCGACATTGCCTATAAGAAAAAAGAAGACAATTCCGATGCTGTTTTCATCGCCTCTTTCCGGGAACAGGCCTCCCCTGAATTCTATGAAGCCCTGCAGAATCTGGCGCCTTCAGTATGCCAGATTCTGGAACTTCCGGTATCGGTGGAAAACAAGCTCATCCCTTATGGGGTGTCTTTCAAGTATGCCAACGACGGGGCCATGAGTGCCGTCATCAGCGCCAAGCTCAAACTGCCAGCCAAGGATACCTGCGTATCCATCAATACACCGCGGATGAAGTGCCCACAGGACGAAGTAGATGCCCAGGAAAGCACGGCATTGACTAAAGACTCCGTACAGGCGCTTTGGACCGTCGAAAGTGAAGCGCAGAAGTATCTCCGCGGCGACCGGGCACAGATGAAGTTGTTCGGAGACAATGGGGAACCAAACGCACAGGGAGCGTAAATCATGGGTAAGGAGCTATTTTACTGGATAAAACTAAGTATGGATTTCTTCGGGCAGGATACGATTGACTGGCTGAAGGACCAAGACAACGGCTGTGAGTATATCGTACTTTATTTGCAACTTTGCTTACTGTCAGCTAACAACAATGGCGTCTTGGTCCGGCATGTAGGGGAAATGATCATCCCCTACAATGCCAAGAAAATTGCCGAACAGACGCGGTTTTCGCTCGACACGGTGATGGTTGCCATGCGCTTATTTACGAAGCTGGGACTGATTGAAGTGGACGACCGGGGAACGATTACGCTCCCCGCCGTTCCATCCATGGTCGGTAGCCGCAGCGCATCGAAAGAAGCCGTGCGCAAACGGGCTTATCGGGCCCGGAAAAAGGTCCTGGCGCTCACGGCCGCAGGGGACAAAAAAGAGGACATTTCACGGGACAAAATGTCCCATGGTGTGTCCGGGACAAAAAAGGACACGAAAATTGACGCGGACGAAGTGTCCCGGACAGAGATGGGACAAAGCGTCCCAAAACGGGACATTTGGGACAAAATGTCCACCGAAAATGGGACAAAATGTCCTACAGAGTATAGAGATAAGAGTATAGAGAATAAAAGAGATGATGAAGATGATGAAGAACTCGCGCGCGAAGAAAAAAGGCAAACGCTGGCCAGGGTTGTTTCCTATTATCAAAACAACATTCATCCTGTAGCCAATGAAGCTGAAAAGGATCGTCTTATTGAAATGCTGAACGAATTTGGGGCTGAATGGGTATTACAAGCCATTAAACAAGCAGCACTGAATAGGGCCAGTACAATCCGATATGTAGAAGTAACATTGAACAGCTGGCGAAATTCGGGTAACCCACAGCCATGGAGAGGAGGAAAATCGAGTGGAAGACATGCGGGGAACGGAAATCGTGTTGCGGATCCGGCGGATTCAGCAGCAGATGAAATCGACTGGTCGCAATACGATGACACATACCAGCCAGGAACTTGAAGACGCCTGCCAGGCGCTGGGCGTATCCTATGACCCGGTCAGGGCGCCGGCATCAGCGGCAGATATCCTCGACGCCGTCCGGCAGCGACAAAAATGCCAGCACTGCATACGGGTTCGGGAGCAGGCTGCGGAATGTATATGCGTCGGCATCGACTACTGCGACGGCACTTACGTACTGACTGCCAGGCAGTGCCCCAAAGGGCGGGCGTATCTGCAGCAAAGGCGCATCGACCGATTGACGTACCAGTCTGGTGTAGGGCGGCGTTTTCAGAACCGGACCTTCGAAACCTTCCGGAGGACCCCGGGAACCGAAGTAGCCTATCAGGCATGCCGGTCATTTTGCAGGAGCTACCAGCCTCACCGCCGGGGGCTGCGCATTCACGGACGATACGGCTGCGGTAAAACACACTTGGCTGCAGCCATCGTAAACACGATGACCAGCAAAGGCGTACCGGCTATGTTCGTAGTCACGCCGGACTTATTGCAGAGTATCCGCCGGGGGTATGACAATCCGGATGCCGCCAGAACCGCCCAGGCCATTGTCGATAGCGCCAGGACCATAGACATACTGGTCCTGGACGACCTGGGCAGCGAAAAGCCAAGCGACTGGGTACGCGAGCAACTCTTCGTACTCATCAACGCTCGGTACGAAGCAGAGCTGCCGACGATCATCACCAGCAACTACAGTACCGCCGACCTGGTAGACCGGCTGGGGCAGCGCATCGTCAGCCGGTTGATTGAAATGACGACAGCGATTACGATGACAGCCCCCGATTACCGGATGCAGTAAAAATGCGTATAAGCCGTTTAAACGGGACTTTAAAAACCGCACGATAAAATTATCAAGCGAACGATAAAAACGCGGCTGACGGGAAAATAGGACAAAAATAGAGCAAGTTACGAAAGGATGGACACTATGATTTCCAGAAAAACGTGCCGCCTTTGCGGCGGGGAAATTGAACCTCACGGGTCCAAGACGGCCCGGCTGACGCTCTGCGACGATTGTAGGGCGCGGATTTGGGCCAGGTATACATACCGGCTCGAACACCATGTCACCGGAAGAGAAAAATGCTGTCTGGTTTGCGGGCGGCCAATTCCCAAGGGGTATAGGAGCTATACGACCTGCTCCAAGGGATGCCGGACGTTGCTGGCATCCGTCACGGCAGCATACCGAAAACAACGGTTTGCGCAGAAGGGATACCGGAAATGCGGGGTTGAGCACTACGTCCCACCCAAACGCTGCCTATCTCCACTCGGCAGGGCTGAGCAGGAAGCACGCGAACGTGGAATCTCCTATGGCTATTTCATGGCCTCAAAGAGGAGCTTGGTTCATAAATTTTAAAAAGAAAGAAGGATTCGAGTGATTGATATGAGTATGGAAAAAGTGCGGGCGGTCATCGACCAGGCCTGCCAAAATGGCAAGTGTTACGCAACGATTGAAAAAAGCGGGGATGCTGCCGTAGATGCTGCCGTCGCACAGACTATCGACGGCATGGGTTACAAAGTAGCCATCAATCCGCAGGAAATTTTGATTAGTTGGTCATAGAAGGAAGGGAGGAAATCATGGAAGTCATGTACATATCACACCCCTACACAGGGAATGAAAAAGAAAACCGCAAGGACGCTCGAAGGATTACGAAAATCCTGGCCAGCCTGTATCCAGACACGGTATTTTTATCACCACTGGATGCGATGCGGCCGGTGGACGACGCGAACCTTGCCTATTCTGACGTCCTACTGCAGACGCTGGAGCTGATGGACCGGTGCGACGGAGTCATCATGACTGGTGATTGGTTGTGCAGCGAAGGGTGCCAGAGCGAAATTGCGTCGGCCCTTTTATCAAGGAAGCCGGTCTATGTAAGCGCTAAACAATATATCTGCTTCCGCAAGTTAAAGGAGGCGGCCGACGCATGAATACAGTAATGCTGATGGGTCGGTTGACACGGGATCCGGAAAGTCGGGCGACTCAATCCGGGACGGCTGTCGTACGCTTTAGCCTGGCCGTGAATCGTCCCAAGAGGAAAGACAAAAAGCAAGACGCCGACTTCATCAATTGTGTGGCCTTCGGGCGGACCGCCGAGGTAATCCAGCAGTATGTCTTCAAAGGCAATCGGTTGCTGGTAGAAGGGGAAATCCGAACCGGCAGCTATGTCGATAAGACAGGCCATAAGCGCTATACAACGGAAGTAATGGTCAACCACATCGAATTCATCGAACCCCGGAAAGGGAACGGCACTATCGCAGCACCGTCTCAGAATGGTGGATTTGATGCCATGGGGCACGAAGCCCCAGCCGACGAAGAAATTCCATTTTAGAAACTAGGAGGAAACCAAAATGATGAACAGAGTAGGATTAATCGCAGCCGTAGTTGATCAAGCGCAACTTACCCAAAAAGATGCTAAAAAAGCAGTAGAAGCTGTATTCAGCACTATCAGCGACAGCCTTACGAAAGGCGATAAAGTACGGATCATCGGATTTGGCACTTTTGAAGTACGTGACCGCAAGGGACGCGAAGGCCGCAACCCGCGCACTAACGAACCGATTCAGATTGAAGCATCTAAGACGCCGGCTTTCAAAGCGGGCAAACAGCTCAAAGATTTAGTCAACGGGAAATAAGGGGATGGAAAAATGATTGACGATAAAATGGCCAAGATGGCCATAAATACCTTGAAAGAATATTGCAAATTACAAGATGATAACTTGCAAAATTTTGCCGATCGCCTACGAAAAGATGAGATACCAGAAAGCCTTACTTTTTGCACTGCATGCGTTGTAAAAGATGCGTGCAATCAATCGCCTATACGGTTTGGTTTATTGAATAGCTATAACGACGTTGGGACGTTTGAAAACTGGCAGAAACCAGCTAAAAAGCCGATTAAATTCGATGAAACAATGAAAGAAAGCAAATATTTTATGGCGCATTTACTAAACTTACTTGAAGAAGCGACTAAAACCACTCTCGGAGATTACGATAGACAGCATATTACGATGGACGTAACGAAATACGGGAAAGTGACGATAGATTTAAAAAATAACACCGGAAGAGTAGTGGCACATGGGGATGCAAGATGTCACCCGAATGACACCTTCAACATTAAAACAGGGGTGAAGATAGCCGCCGAACGGATGATTGAGGAATTTAAAAAGCCATTACATCTCCAAAATGATGATGCTTATTATTATATTGGGGATTACGGTCCCGAACCTCGGATATGCAAGGATGAATTCGTCGATCGTTTAAACGATGCAATGAGAAACTGCTTTAACAATAAAGCAGTTGCGTTGGAATACGAAACAAGAATCCGACGGAGAAAAGAACAGATTTTGAAAATCATAGAAGATTACATGGCGAAGTGATGATATGAAGGCTGGGAAATAGGAGCGTGATTAGACAATGAAAAGACTGTCATGGATGATATTGATAGCCTATGTGCTGGTGTGTATTACGGAATTCATGACATTGCTCGTCATGATTTTCAAGTAAGGCGGTGGACCCATGAAGAACTGGTACAAGCCCGGTCCGGTAGTGATAACTCGCGTAAGCCCTGACCCGCGGCCGAAGAAAGCGAAGCCGAACTGGCGGGATTATAGCGACATCATGGATTACCAGGCTAAATTGATTGAGAAAGTAAGGCGCCGAATTGAGCGCACGAAACATCGTTAGGCGAAAGGAGGTTATTATGAGAATAGCAATACCCCAAATCAATATGAAAATGCTTACAAAGCAATTCATGACCATCACCGAAAAGCTACTGGCAATGGTCCCCGGTGGGACAAAGCACTATTTCGGATTGAAAAGCTGGCAGCGTTCTTGTCGGACTCACGCCGTAAAAAGCCGGGTGCGGCACGCCAAGATAATGGCCAGGAAGGGCTACCGCTACAAGGGAGGGCGCTAATGGCGAGTAAGATAAACAGCAAGAAAGTCATCGTGGATGGCATCTCTTTCGACAGCCGAACGGAGGCGAAATACTACTGCAGGTTGAAACGGCTGAAGGAGGAAGGGAAGCTTCGCCATATTGAGTGCCACCCTAAGTACGAATTACAGCCGGCCTGCGAGCGATACGGCAAGAAATACCGGCCGATGTACTACATTGCCGACTTCCTCGTCATCCTGGACGACGGGCATAAAATCGTCATCGATGTAAAGGGGTATGGCATGGAAGACACTCAGCTCAAGCGAAAACTATTCGCATATAAGTATCCAGATCTGGAACTTCGATGGGTGGCCATGTCCTACAAGTACAGCGATACCGGCTGGATAGATTACGATGAGCTGCAGAAGCTCCGGCGTAAGGCCAAACAGCCGAGGAAACGAGGACGCGAATGACATAAACTTGAATAGATAACCTATAAAGCGGACAGGTCGATAAGGCCTGTCTGCTGCTCACGTTATAAAGGAGGGTGCTATGTATCATAACGACTATACTGTGCTGGTAAAAGAATATTTGACTCGATACACCGAATTTAAACAATACGTGGCCAATATCGAAGCGGAAATCGAGGACTACAAAGAGATGCTAAGACTCTCGGCCGCTCCAAAAGTCTCCGATATGTCTACTGCCGGAGGCGGAGGTGGGAGTGGAGATACTCCGCAGGAGAGAGCATATTTTCGGCGGGAAGACCTGGAAAAGCGGCTCGAAGACAGCTATCATGATCTGCTGGAAATGCTGCCAAAGGTACGCAAACTTGAAAGGTCTTTGGACGCGATGAAGGCGACGAACCCCGTGGACTATCGCATCATTAATGCCCGATACATTGAAGGTTGGTCCTGGGAGGCTACAGCCAGCTTTGCGGGTGCCAGCGTGACATACTGCCGGAACGAGGCACGCAAGGCATTACGGAGACTGACTGGAGCTATGTTCGGCGAGGAATCCATTCCCATGCAGACGCACTTGGTATTCATCGACAGTAACAAGGATAATGGAAATTGTGGATAACTTTTTTTCGTGTCGTTTTTCGACAGAAACGCGCAGAAAATAAAATATTTGAATACGGAAAAAGTTGGTCGGACGTGGTACGATAATAGCGTGAGAGTTGGGGATGACGCGAGGGGCTCGTGTCACGCACCAGTACATCAGCTGCCATTGCGCATCCCACACACTGTCACATGATATGCACCTCCTTGTTTTAGACTGCGGCGCTATGATAAATCATTGTGCCGCCGCACGGCGGAGTAGCTCAGTTGGTAGAGCCAAGGGTTTGCAAGCCCCATTGTCGCTGGTTCGAGTCCAGCCTCCGCCATCTCCTTTTGGGGCATATCATAGGGACGTAGCTCAATGGGTAGAGTAGTGGTCTCCAAAACCATTTGTTGAAGGTTCGAGTCCTTCCGTTCCTGCCAAATCAATATAAGGGACTTAGTTGCGCGTATCCGGCCGGAAGGCGGATATAGTAACGGGTCCCTTTTTTATATCACAAAAGGGATGGTGGTGAGTATGTGACATGGCCAACGAAGAAAATTTAGTTCCGGCGAATCGACGAAGCAAGAACGAAGCTAGAGAAAACGGCCGAAAAGGAGGGCTCAATAGTGGAAAGGCGCGCCGGCGCAAGAAAGCTCTCCGGCTAATGCTGAAAGAGGCCATTTCTTTACCCCTAGGTGATTTACCTAAGGACCTCAAAACAGGAATCATGAAGGCTGCACAAATCACGGATGACAGTCTGTTGGTAAGCGACGCTGTCCTCGGGTCATTGATTCGGACGGCCTGCAAAGGGAATAGTCAGATGATGCGCCTTTTATTAGACACGCTCGGCGAATCCGCTGATATACGAATGAAAGCGCGTGAAATAAAGCTCAAGGAAAAAGCAGCTCAATCGGGGACCATTGCTGGCGTGCATGAAAATCAGTCAGCCATGGAACAATTGATTGAATCCATACAGACGGCATCTAAAGAATATGAGCGTATAGACGGAGGTGACGGTACATAATGGAATTTCAAAAGTGGGGACGTAAAGCCCTGGAGTTCATCTGCACGCCACCTTCAGACGATGCATTCATCACTATTCTTGAAGGCTCCGTCCGGTCGGGGAAAACAGTCAGCATGATACCGAAGTGGATCAACTACATCATGACTGGGCCACCGGGACTGTTGCTGATGACTGGCGTGTCCAAAGATACTGTATATGACAACGTCTTGAATGATCTATTCGATACCCTGGGGGACAACCACTACAAATACAATCGTCAGTCTGGAGAGCTGGACGTCTTCTGGGAATCCAAAGGAGACACTCGCTCGCGGCGCATCAAAGTAGTCGGCGCGAAGGATGAGGGGTCAGAAAAATTCATTCGCGGCAAGACGCTGGCCGGAGCCTATTGCGACGAGCTGACGCTAATGCCGGAGCACTTCTTCAAGCAGCTGTTGAACCGATTGAGTGTAAAAGGCGCCAAGCTGTATGGGACAACGAACCCCGACTCGCCGATGCATTACCTGTACAAGGAATACATCACCAATGAGTCGATGCTACAGGACGGGGTTGTCAAAGACATTCATTTCATGCTGGACGACAACCCGAACCTGCCGGCAGAGTATAAGGCCAATATCAGAAGGTCCTACTCCGGTATGTGGTATAAGCGCATGATCCTTGGCATGTGGGTTCTGGCCGAAGGGCTGATTTACGATATGGTGTCCGATGCGATGCTTTACAACGACGACGACTTGAATAAGACCATGCGGTCCCGCTGCCGCCGATACATCGCCGTGGACTACGGGACGAAGAACCCTATGGTGTTCCTGGACATCCTGGACGATGGCGAAACCATCTGGGTAGATAGAGAATACTACTGGAACAGTCGGGCAATGCAACGCCAGAAAACAGATGCTCAGTACGCGGACGATCTGGCTGATTTCATCGGCGACGAATACCCAGACTTCATCATCATCGACCCGTCAGCGGCTTCGTTCAAGCTGGTGTGCCAGGGCAAGGGGTTCCGTGTAAAAGATGCGGACAACAGCGTCAACGATGGAATCCGAGTAACCGCTATGTTGATTAGCCAGGGGCGGCTGAAGCTGAACCGTAAGTGCACTAACACATGGGCCGAGTTCCAGACCTATGTATGGGATGAAAAAGCAGCGGCCAATGGGAAAGAGCAACCGCTGAAGGTGAGTGACCATAGCATGGATGCTCTTCGGTACTACTGCAAGACGATGGTGGCCAAATGGAGGCTGAGAGAATGACAAGGAAAAGACGAAAGAAACCCATACGGCGACAGACGAACGATGCATTCCAGAATCCGCTGACGCGGAACGGGGTATTCATGCCCAATGTGCTGGAATCCACGCAGTATCCGTTGACGCGGTTCACCTGGGACTGGCAGACCATAAACAGCCTATATCGATCCCACTGGATTGTACGGCGCATCATCGATACGATTCCGGAAGACATGTGTAAGAATGGCTATAAAATCCTGTCACAGTTGGCTCCCGACGCCATACGGAAGGTCATGCAGACCGACCGCAAGACACGGACGACGGCACGTATCCTAGACGGGTTGGAACTCGGCCGTCTCTATGGTGGGGCCGGGGCGCTCATCATGCTCAAAGGGCAGGAAGATGAGTTGGACCAGCCGCTAAACTTGGACGAAATCATGCCGGGCGATTATAAAGGGCTGCTCGTACTAGATCGGTGGAGCGGTATATCCCCAGACGATAAGCTGGTGGACGACATCGACGATCCGGAGTTCGGTCTTCCCGACACCTATACCCTGACCAGCGATAGTATCGAGCGGGGCGTGCGCGTCCATCACAGCCGGATATTACGGTTCATCGGCCGGCCGCTCCCTTACATCGAGCAGCTGGCCGAAAACTACTGGGGCGCGTCAGAAATAGAGCACATTTTCGACGAACTCAAGAAACGCGACAATGTATCATGGAATATCGCCATGCTGACTTTCATGGCCAACCTGCGTGTCATGAAGGTTGAAGGCCTGAGCCAGGTACTGGCTACAGGCAGCCAGAAAGCCCAGCAGGACTTGTACAACACGATTCAGGGCATGAATGCCATGATGAATAATAACAGCATCCAGGTGCTCGGCGAGAATGACAGCTACGAAACGCACCAGTACACCTTCGGGGGCATTGCGGATGCCTACGACCGTTTTATGATGGACGTGGCTGGTGCCGCAGAAACTCCTGTGACAAAACTTTTTGGGCGGTCGCCGAGTGGCATGAATGCCACGGGCGAGTCGGACATGCAGAACTACTACGATACTATCGAAGAAAAGCAGGAATCCGAACTTCGCCCGGTTTTAGATAAGCTGTTGCCTATCATCATGACATCGACGCTTGGCGCCGTTCCTGACGACTTCGATTACGACTTCAACGCTGTACGCCGCCCGGACGAAAATGAGATGTCTGACCTGGCCAGCAAGAACACCGACTCTGTAACGAAAGCATTCCAGGCCGGCATGATATCCCAGCGCACGGCGTTGAAAGAGTTACGCCAACAGAGCGAGATTACAGGCATGTGGTCGAACATCACCGATGAAGATATCGAAAATGCCGACGATACGATTCAAAACCCGAACGAAGGTATGAATGGTATGGCTGGACTATTTGGCGGCGCAGAAGGGCAAAGCGAGCCGAAAAACAGTGAATCTGAACATGATGCTCCCAACGTATCTCCTTCGGATAAATGATAGAAAGGGCGTGGCCGTATGCAGCACCTGTGGGAACCGAAACGCAGAATTGAACTGGCCTTCCGCCGCAGCCTGATGGAATTGGCCAGGCAAATGATCCGACACGTCGGGCGCACATCAGACCTAAATGCGATAAGTAATACGCTTCTACAAATCGCTGAATCTAAGACCTTCCAGCGCGTCTGCCAAACAGCGGCCCTAAAAATGGTCACGGGACTCTTTGATGACCAGGGACGCACATGGCGCCAGGCGGCCGCCAGAAACGGGCGAAGTCGCGAGCTATATAATTTGTTACGGAAAGAGCTACAAGGACCGACAGGGCGCAAATTGCGCGATTTAGTGGCAGAAAATGCGGCTCTCATCCGGACGCTTCCCACTGATATTGCCAGCGATGTGGCCGCTTATACTTCACGCGAAGCGATGAAGGGGCGCAGGGCATCGGATATTGCGGAAGAAATCCGGACGATGTTCCCTGCTCATACTAGAGCCAGGGCTGAGCTCATCGCCAGGACGCAGACGTCTATGACCCAGACAGAGCTGACCCAGGCCCGCTGCCAGAATTTTGGCATACATTGGTATATTTGGCGGCCTGTAGGCGGCATGGGTGGCGATGGGCGCACGCGTACCAGCCATCGCATGATGAGCGGCGTTATCGTAAAATGGGATGACCCGCCGGCGCCGGAAGACTTATTTCCGACTATCGGGAAAAACGGCAAACCCTATCGCAACTCACTCGGGCATTACCATGCTGGGTGCTGCCCAAACTGCAGGTGCTACCCAGAACCAATCATTGATTTGGATTTGGTGAATTGGCCGGCGCGCATTTATCGTCATGGATCTATCCGAACTATCAGCCGCCTCAACTTTGAAAGGATTCAGTAATTATGAAAAGTATACAGAATAGAATACTCATAAAACTGATGGCCACGAAGCTGCACCTTGCCCGTCTGACGCTGGACAAGGATTGGGATGAGTCAAAACACCCCAGGCGGTCGGACGGGAAGTTTGGTAAAGGCGGTTCGCACTCGACAAAAACAAAAAAGGATGGTAATGTAAAGGCAAGCCCGATGGGAGCGAACAAGTTTGAAGTCAAAGGATTTAAAAATAAGCAAGCCTTGAATAATCATTGGAAAGACCACGGCAATCAATACCCCGGGTTCACAAAAAAGCAATATGAAACCAGAGCGTTAGCGTTAGTAGAATCCCCGGTTTCAGATTCTGTTTTAGGGCATATTGATGGGAATGGTATTGTTGTTCGTTATGATAAAAAAACCAATGATTTTGTGAAAGGGCGACCTTCCAGGGGAATTTACACGATGTTCAAACCGGATGAAGGCCTTAAATATTATCTAGAACGAAAACGGGAGGATATAGAACATGGCGGAAGTGAATGATGATGAATTAGTACCATGCCCGTGTTGCGGAAAAGGAATGGTTGCGGCAAACCATGAATTTGATATTTGTGAGATTTGCGGCTGGGAAGATGATGATTTCCAGTTCAGACATCCCGATTATCGTGGCGGAGCAAATTCGATGTCGCTGAACGAGGCACGCAAGGCATATAAAGAAGGCAAGCCAATTGACTGATTGTGTATTGCAAGTAAGGAGAGCGGTATCATGGATAATATCCGCATCATTTATCGCATATTGAAAATGCTGGAAGTCAGCATGGATAATGAAGAATTTGATGAACGCTGCATTTCTCCTGAAACCTTACATATTACGGAACAACGGCTGTTATCCATTTTACGTATGCTATTGATGGCCGGGTTAATTGAGGGAATCGCTGTGGACGTGGACAGCGCAGGTCATTTCATGGTCAGTAAAGGACGTCCGCGGCTGACGCTCAAAGGGTTGGAGTATTTAAACGAAAACAGCTTGATGCAGCGGGCCATGAAAATGGCTAAAGGCATTAAAGATAGTGTCCCAGGATTATAATCACATATATTTTTTACCATCTCATTTATGAGGTGGTTTTTTTATACCCATTTTTAGGAGGTGGTGCCTTTTGAAAGCTTTTTATGGTTCCCGGTTTTCGCCACATATGACGAAGACACCGGAAGGGTATCTGGTATGTCATACAGTGCCTATCTGCCGGACTGGCGCACAGGAATATCTGCCAAGGGAGCTGGGAATTGACTCTAATCAGCCCATTGTCACGGTGTTCCGAACGCCGGACGAGGTATTCAAACCCTCGGCGGTTGCTTCGTTTGAGGGTAAACCATTAACGGATGATCACCCGCCTGTCGGGATTGATTCATCGAATTACAGCACGTACGTCAAAGGCGTGGTGCAAAACGTCCGCCGCGGCAGCGGAGAGGACAACGACAAACTGGTTTGTGACATAGTCATTTATGATGCTTCCCTGGCGGCTAAGGTCGAAGCCGGAAAACGGGAAATCTCGTGTGGCTATGATTGCAAATATATCGCCAACGATGACGGCACATATCATCAGGCCGACATCATTGGCAATCACGTGGCCATCGTCAATAATGGCCGCGCCGGGCACGATGTGTCCATCAAAGATTCAAAACCATCTAAAGGAGGAAACCCAATGAGAAGAAAGAAAAGTGTACTGCATCGTATGTTTGCAGCCTTCGTGAAAGACGCTGATCCGGATGAAGTCCGTGAAGCGGCCCAGGTCGTGAATGATGTCGAAAATGGCGAAGATGATGGAGAAGAAGACCGCGACAAAAGCGATTTAAAGGATGTTATGGACGCCATTGATGCCCTGAATGAACGTGTTGCGGCATTAACCTCCCAGCAGGGCGGACAGCCGGCAGACGACGAAGACGTTCCCGATGACGATGAAGGGGACGAAGGCACGGAATCCATGGATGAATTAGAAGAAGAATTAGATCCGGAACAGAAAAAAGAACCGACCGCCGATGAAGACGACGGTGAAGAATCTGTCACGGTATCGCCGGAAGATATCGAAACCGACGAAGACACGCCGGAAGAATCCTGCAAGGATGTGCCGCAGGAACGGGAAGCCCAGGATAAAGCCATTGCCTTGAGTATCATCCGGTCCATCAAGCCGATTGTAGCGACGATGCCGAACCCGCAGCGCCGCCGTGTATCGGATGCCATGAGCAGAGCAGTGCGCAAAGCACTGCGTAAAGGGGCTACACAGCCGCTTGCTGGCGGATATGGCGCGTTAACTCACCGCCGCAAAGTCAATGATTCGGCCCTCAATAAACAGGGCGACCCGCGGGCGTTTGGCGAAAACTGCCGCAAACGGAACCCGCATTACAAAGGAGGTAACTAATTATGCCAGGCACAACAATTGGAATTAATATGAACTATGGCTATCCCGGCCAGGCGTCCCGTCATGGGGATGAAGTATCCCGCACCCGCCCGGTGGCTTCCGATTCGGAAGAAATCAAATTCGGCGCTCCTGTGGCCATGGGAGACGACGGCACGGTCCATGCATGGACGGCGACCGATACAGCCACGGGATTTGCTGGGATTGCTATGCGTAAGGTAAAAGGCGCAATTGTATGGCCCTACCAGAACTGGGGTGCATATCGTGCCTCCGAACCTTGCGATATTCTGCAGCGCGGCGGCGTATCGGCCCTCTGCGCATGGGGCACTCCTGCCGTCAATGGCAAGGTATACGTCCGCACGAAAGTTGTCGATGGCACCAGCCCGGCCGGTGCGGCTATCGGTGACCTCGGCGCCAGTGATGAAACAGGCAACTGCATCGAACTGACTGGGGTAAAATGGTCGTCTGATGCCGATGAACGTAATGTGGCTGAACTTACGATTCTGACCCGTCAGGGCGTTTAATGAAGGAGGAGAATCAGCATGAACAAGCAGTATAAATTAGCGACAGCTCCACAGATGGGCGTGTCTGGCCAGATTACGATGGACGCCTCGGCGATTGCCAGCGGCCTGGCATTCCTGGAAAGCGAACTCGAAAAAGTTGACCCGTCCCTGCGTGAGCCTTTAACCAATACTACTTACCCCCGTGATATCACCATCGAAAGTGGCGGCGGCTGGGTAGAAGCTACGTCGGCGATGAACGTGGACTATAGCGTCACCGGCGGCGAACGGGACGGCATCGGCGGCGTCCAGAATGCCATCAGACGTATCCAGGCTGACCTGAGCAAAGACCTGTACAAGGTTATGCCGTATGAAGTGTCCATGTCCATCAAAATCCAGGACCAGCTTCGCGGGGCAGTAACTGGCCGGTCCATCGAACAGATCTATGACGATGGCATCCGCCTCGACTATGACAAATACATGGACATCAATACTTATCTCGGTCAGTCCGCCTATGGCACGACCGGCCTGATGAATGATGCCAATATTACAGCGGCAGCGGTTGCTACAGGTGCCTCGGGCAAAACCACCTGGAAGAATAAGACGCCGCAGGAAATCCTGGACGACATCGATGATGCCATTGTCGCAGGCTGGGCGGCTGCACAGTATGATAACTCGGCCATTCCGAATCACATTCTGATTGACCCGGAAAACTTTGCTTATCTCAACCGCACGCCCTTTACTGCCAATGGGGCCACGGCGCCGGTATCCCTGCTCAAATACCTGATGGACAACAACATTGCCAAGGCCAAAGGCGTCGATTTAGTCATTGCTGAATGCCGGTTCTGCACAGGACGCGGCGAAGGCAGTACCAATCGTATGATTGCCTATGTCAATGAAACACGATTCGTCGGCATGGATGTCCCGGTTCCGCTGTCCCGTGTCATGACCCAGCCGAATATCAGCACGGCTTCCTACGATTCCTTGTACATGTCGAACGTAGGCCAGGTCAAGATTCATTATTACGAACCGTTTATCTATCGTGACGGAATTTAGGAGGTAACCTATGAGTGTTCGTTTGATTTCAAAGAAAAAGATCGCGTTTCGCAATCCGGCGCCGACCGGTGAAAAGGACAAGCTCCTGACAGTAGAACCGTATAAATTCGAAACGCTGCCGGACTGGGTTGTCAATGACCCGATGTACGCATGGGCGAAAACCGATGGCACGATTAACGTAGCTGATGACCTGGCGGAAAATAAGAAAGATGATTCGGCGGAAGATAAAAAAGCCGCCAAAGCGGATACGAAGACTGCAAAATAGTCCGGAAAGGAGTGCGGTGTGATGCTCTATTCTACATTGGATGTGATGGGAATCATCTCGGCAGCCTCGAATATCCGCTGTGGGGATAACCCCGAATACACGGAAGACACGTTTTATGCCGCATATCCCCAATTTAACAAAACAGACACGGCCGGGAATCGAGTAATCCCGGCTGTTGTTGTTTCCGGATGGGTGAAGTTGGCCAATGCGGCACTTTCCTATCGTCGTTACCGGGACTATTGGGAAATGGCCATGGGGTTGTTTATCGCTCACTGGCTGACGCTCTATATGCAGTCTGCGGCGGACCCTAATGATGCGACGTCGAAGATTATCAGCGCCGGCCTTGCTAAAGGCGTACAGACGTCGAAAAGTGCCGGTGACTTGTCGGTTTCTTATGATTTCAGTATGATGACGGGCGACTTCGATGGCTGGGGAACTTATAAATACACCGCCTTCGGCCAGCAGTTCATCACGATCGCCCGCTTGGTATCGGCAGGGGGGATGTGCGTATGGTAATGGATGTATCCCTGCAGAAATTCAATCACCTGCGGGAGCTGCGCAAACAGCTGAAGGCCCTGGCGAAAAAAGAGGTCCTTGTAGGCATCCCGGCAGAGAATTCGACACGTGAACACAGCAGCGAAATCAATAATGCTGAACTGCTCTACATCCAGTCTCATGGCGTCCGCAGCGCTTCCATGAGAAAGGAAATGCAGGGCAATCTTGATTCCGGTATGAAGTACAGCAAGGCTCATGAGCTGTATCTCCAATCTCACGGAAGTCCGATGTATCACGTGCCGCCCAGACCCGTCTTAGAACCGGCCATAGCGAGCCAGAAAGACGCCATTGGTAAACTTATAGGCGCGGCCAGCAAAAGTGCCTTAGAGGGGAAACCAGCGCAATGTGAGGCCAACCTGAACAAAGCAGGGATGGTGGCTGTATCGGCCGCCCGCGGATGGTTCGAAAACCCGGCGAACGGATGGCCGCCCAATGCGCCATATACCATCAAGAAGAAAGGATCTTCGCAGCCTCTGATTGATACCGGTGAAATGCGGAAGGCCATTACCTATGTAGTGAGGGATAAAACATGATCAATTTAGGAGAACTGATACATGACCCGGATTTCTGCGATACCTTCACGATTATCCGGAATACTGGGAGCACCTGGTCTAAAGGCGTGCAGACGTCAACGACTTCGACGATTGAATTCGAAGGTATCGTTTCTCCCGCATCCTCTAAAGACGTCGAGATGCTGCCGGAAGGCGACCGCCAGGGCGGCCTGAAGACGTTTTATGCAGACCAGCCTTTCCATATCACGGATACCGACACGGTGTCCGACATATGTGTATACCGGAACCAGAAATACAAACTGCTGCGGGTGTTTGATTACCAGAGCAATGGCTATTACAAAGCCATTGGTACATTGGCAGGTGAAAGCACATGAAATACAGCGAGCTGATGAATCTGTTCTGGGATGCCATCGACGCTATCGCCGGGAATGACGTCAACACTCCGTCTGACCGCTTTATCCGGTGGAAATACCCGTCGAAAGGTGGCCCCGACTGGGAGATAGAGGATAATATCATCTTCCTCAATCTGTCCGAAATGGACGACGAATGGGGCAAGCAGAACGACAGTATCTATGTAACGGAAAATGATACGGTCATCCGGAAACGTGCCCGGACGCGGGTATGGGAACTACTATGCACGATATACGGTCCCAACGCCTGCGACATTGCCAATGAAATCAAGGATGGCGTTTTTACTGATAGCATCCGCCGGATGCTCAGCAAGAACGAAGTATTTTTGATTCCGGATATGCCGGCATGCCGCTATGTCCCGGAATTATATGCGGGGCGGTGGTGGAACCGGTACGATGTTGCGCTGCACTTTAACGAGTGGTACGAAGCGCCAGACGAAGACGTCGGACACATCGAATCGCTTACTGTCAATACTTCAGTACATAATTGATAAGGAGGAATTTCCATGGCAAATTACACACTGCCGCTGGACCCGATTGCGAATATTATGGTCAACCTGTCGGCCCGGTCGGCGGTCCGCAAAGCCTTTAACCTGGCATTGCTTATGGGTGATGTTGGCGACAAAGTCGATTTTGGGTCGGCCAGAATTAAAACCTATGAAAACACGACCGAAATGCTGCAAGATGGCTTTACCACAAGCGACCGATTGTATAAAGCAGCAGCTCTTATTTTTGGGCAGGCGAAGACCCCGCCGAAGGTCGCCATTGGCAAGGCCATGAAGACAGACAGTGCTTTGGAAACGCCGCTGGCTACGTTGCAGGCCTGCCGCGAAGACGACGGCGAATGGTACATCGGCATTTATTGTGGGGCCATTTCCAACGACCAAATCCTTGAGTGTGCGCAGTACGTCGAATCGGTATCTCCGGACACTGTATTTGCGTACACGACGAACGACACCAAAGTCATGGACACAGAAGATGGCGGCATTTTCAAGAAGCTCAAGGACCTGAGCTATCGGCACAGCTTTGGCCAGTACAGCTCGAAGAACGATGACGCCGTTTGCGCCATCATTGGCTGGGCCATGGGCGCCATGACGGGGACCATCAATAGTGCTTTCACACTGGCATATAAGACAGAAGTCGGCGTTGAAACAGAAAACTCTTCTGCGCTGTTATCGTCGGCCAAGGTCAACGCCATCAAGGGGAACTATGGCAACGTCTACATCAACCGCGGCAGCTATTACAACGTGTTCGAAGAAGGAACGATGGCAGATGGTACCTGGTTTGATGAGGTTATTTATCTGGACAAGTACAAAAACGACATGCAGCTGGCCGTCATGGATCTGCTGTACCAGAACAACAAGATTGCTCAGACCGAAGCAGGGATGACCCGGATTAAAGACGCCATCAAGGTTGTATGTGAGGACATGAACCGCATCGGGTTTATTGCGACGGGGGTATGGAAATCAAATGACATTTTAAATCTAGCTTATGGGGCTACTCTGCCTAGTGGCTATATGATTCAGTCCGAGCCTATCGACGAACAGTCCCAGGCCGACCGCGATGCCCGTAAAGCTCCGCCGATTTACGTCAGCTTGAAGCTGGCCGGTGCCATCCACCACGTTACTATCCAGGTGGACGTTAATAGATAGGAGGGAACCAAATGGCACATTCTACTTATAGTTTCACGGATATTACGGCAACGATTTCCCACCCGTCGTATGGGTCGTACTCGCTCGAAGGCGAAGGCATCGGCGATATGACTATCTCCAAGGTTACGGATCGCACGGCACACGATGTGGCTGCTGATGGACATATCATGGTGTCCAAGATTGCCGGGAATAATGGGAATATCACGATTAACGCTCAGCAGACATCGGGCCTTCATAACTGGCTTCAGGGCCTGTTCAACTATCTCGTCGGCGCGCCTACCGATGAATGGGCACAGATGAGCATGACCATCACAGCCCCGAAGATGAACAAAACTTACTATGGCACTGGCGGGGCTTTCGTGAAAGAACCGGATGAACCCTTTCAGGCACAGGGGCAGCGTGTATCCTGGGGCATTTTATTTGCAGACCTGCAGCGTTTGCCGGTCTGATAGGAGGCTATTATGGAAAGAGCAAAAGAAAAGACGGTCGAGCTCTTCGGCCGCAAGTTCAAAATTAAAAAGTTTGACGCCTTCACAGGCAGTTACATCCTTTTCACCATCATGCAGAAGGTCCTTCCAGGTGGCATGGAAAACCAGATTCCCGGCGAAAATGCGGGCAATCTGTCGGACACACTGCCGCGGAATCGCACCAGTATGACGAAGCAGGAATTTACCAAGCTCCTGAAGGATTGCCTGTCGGTAGTATACGAAACGTTGCCGGCCGGTGACCGCCCGGTATTCAATGAGAATGGCACCTGGGGGCTGAATGATATGCAGGATAATACCCCGCTTGTATTGCTGCTGGCGGTCAACGTACTGATCTTTAACATTGGCGATTTTTTCGCCGCAAACGGCTTGTCGGAATTGCGCAAGAGCCTCAGCGGTTTGTCCCTTGCGAATATCAAAATGTAAATGGGTGGGTGTACGCGCCGGTTATCGCCGGTATGTGGCAACAGCACGAGTTGTGGGATGGCACGTACACATTGAGCGATTTGTTGGACGCCCATGAAATGATGCTCGTCAAGCAGGAAAACCAGAGACGTTTTGATGAGTGGCAGAGCCGGCAGGCCGGGGAGGAACACTAATGGCAGGAAATCTTATTCAGGAATATCTCGTCGGCCTGGGCGTCAAAATCGACCGGCCGGGATTCAATGAGCTCAGCAATACCATAAACACAACGACCCGGAGCATCGAATCTGCAACCAGTGGCTGGCGGCGCGAATTTACAGCGGCCGCCGGTGTAGTAACGGCCTCATTGGCAGGTATCACGACGGCAGTCGGAGGGCTGATGAAAAACGTAGCCGACCAGGACTTGGCCATGGAAAAGCTGGCCCGGAATATGATGGTCAGCAAGGATGCAGCCTGGGAAATGAAGAAAGCCACAGACGCACTTGGGGAATCTATCAACGACATTGCCATTACGCCGGAGCTCATGGAGCGGTATCAGAAGCTGATTGCAGACGGTAAGAACATGAAAGTAGGCGGAGATTTTGCGCAGACAATGCGCAGTTTCCGCGACCTCATGTTTGAATTCACTCGACTAAAGCAGGAAGTGTCTTATGCCATGACCTGGGTGGGATATTATCTGCTGAAGTACCTGAACCGGCCGCTGTCTGAAGCACAGGCCAAGTTCCGGTCCTTTAACGATATGTTCATCCGGAACATGAGCGTCTGGACGGAAAAAGCCGCCAGAGCGCTGGTTTATATTATCAATATTGGCCTTCATTTTGCGACCTTCATCAAGGAACTCACCACGAATATTTACGACATGTGGATGGCGTTTCCACGGGGCATCAAAATCGCAACGGCAGCCGTGACCGCATTTTTTGCGCTAATCAAAATGTCCCCTATGGGGCGCATGATTACGGTAGTCAGCACACTGCTCTTACTCCTCGACGATTATTTCGGCTATTTCGAGGGGAAGGACGCGCTTCTCGGGAAATATTGGGAAAAGTTGCATTATTTCATCGAGATGGCTAAAGAGAAAATCATCGAATTTGCTGATGCGGCTGAACCAATCCTTGAAACGTTTATTGAGTACGTTAAAATGGGTGCGGGCGCGGTTATGGATATGGGCCGCTGGATTATGGAGGTTGCTGACGAAGTCCGTAATTCTGTGGCCTTTGAAGAATTCTGCCAGACCTTTGAACGCCTGGGACGCGCCATGTATAAGCTAGGGAGCGGCATCATCGATGTCGTCGTCAGCTCCGTTCGAGCACTGGAAGATGCGTTTTCCAGGAACGACGGCTTGAAAACATACACTACCGGCGCAAAGAAAGTTTTAGGGATTTATTTAAAGCTCGTTGATGCCATTTCTTACTGTATTGAAGTCCTGGCGGGTTGGCTCGAAGAAGTGGCTAGATCCGAAACGGTTCGCGATTTTCTCTCCGCAGTTGCGGATCTCCTTGCTGCTTTTTGGGAGCTTGAGGACGTTATTTTAGACTTAGTTGAGACTGCGTTTGGTGAATTTTTCCATGACATGGACAATACGGAGCCTATCTTCGACTTCCGAGCGGCCATAAGGCTTGTCGTGAAAATTATCACGGCCATGATCCAAGCAGTAACCTGGGTCATCAAAAAATTAGCCCAGTTCCTCAAAATGATGACCCGGAGCGAAACCTTTAAAAACTTCTGGCGGGACCTCGGGCACGCGGTCAAGGAATTCGGGAAAGGATTTGGTTATGTTATCGACCAAGCCATCGACAAGCTCGGCCGTTTTGGCCGAGCGTTAAAAGCCTTAATGGCAGGCGATGTCAAAGGCGCCATTGCAGCCTTATTTACATCCAGTGGCAAAGGCGGAGGCGGGACCGTAGCAAAACAGGCCTGGGCTTTAGCACAGCAAATAGGAGCCGAACGAGGCGTTGACCCAGAAATTATATACGGGCAGTGGTATCACGAAACGGGCGGATTTACCAGCCGCTTGACGAAAGAGAACAATAACCTAGCCGGGCTAAAGGGAACAGATGGCGAATATATGTCTTTTAGCTCCATCGAGGAGTTCGCCAATTACTTCGACCGAACCTGGGGACCATACATCGCGGGCGCCACCTCTCCTGAAGATTATGCCTCGAAATTAAAGCGAGAGGGATACTTCGAAGATGGCTATGAAAACTATGTAGCCGGGATAAAGGGCGGCATGCAGCATATCCCGTCGAGTGATTCTGATAGCTCAGGCGGTGAATCCGGTGAACGGAGCGGCGACTTCGGGAAGAGCAACCTACGTAAATGGTCCTCGGCTCATGGCGATACCGACTGGGACGACGACTCCGGTGGAAGTTCCGGGACCGATACGAACCATTTTCAGGAATATATGGTCGCATTTCTGGACGCGCTGAATGCGGCGGCGAGAGAGGCTGGCATTGCCTTTACCATCACCGGCGGGTCGGAACCTGGACACGCATCTGGGACATATTCCCATGGAAATGGGTATAAGGTGGATATCTCCGATGAAATAAGCCCACAAGCTGAACAGGTGCTATTTAAAGTTGCAGAGCAGTTCGGAGGGAAGCCACTGAAAAAGTCCCTAAAAGCGTCTGTCCTTTATAAGGCTATCCATATT